>Ga0265313_10000156_pt1 | contig 70944 bp, 63 predicted proteins | sample 4123metaG_FD_203122 | JGI IMG/M metagenome (GOLD analysis project Ga0265313, IMG submission 203122) | Rhizosphere microbial communities from Carex aquatilis grown in University of Washington, Seatle, WA, United States - 4-1-23 metaG | ecosystem: Host-associated > Plants > Roots > Rhizosphere >... | reverse complement strand
ACCTCAGCGGAGGAAATCTTTTAATGACAGAGAAAGTCAAGAAGGCAAAAGCGCCCGCCAAGCCCCGTAAGACCGCCGCAAAAAAAGAAAAAGCAACTCAACCGGCACATTCTTTCAAACCGTCTCATGAGGAAATAGAAAGGCTGGCGCGGCTCTATTGGGAGCAGCGTGGCTATCAGGATGGATTTGCGGAGCAGGATTGGTTGCGTGCTGAACAGGATCTGCTCAAAATGGCTTCTTAGTTTTAATAAAACCGTATAGCGGCGGCGCTTTCTCCGGGCATTATAACGGAGCCGATGAACGCTGTGCTCAATTGCATTCTCAGACATTAGGGGAGATGAAGCGGAGCTGGGTCGAGGTGTGCTTTGCGTTCAATGGGCAACAGCCGTTCCGTAGAACGCATTGCTGCCCGAACGCAGATCGTGTCCCCACGTAAGGACGACACTGGTGCCCAGCACGGTGAACCTGGCCTGCGCGCCGGCGTCAACGTACCAACGCCTTGCGGCGGGTCCGCTTGTCAGCGCGTTGGCGCGGGCTATGTCGAGTAGTGGTCCCGCTTTGATGGTGATCAGTCCGTTGCTATAGATACGGCGGTAAAAATCCGAGTTGGTGAGGAAATAGCTTCCGGCAAGCGGCGAACTTCCCTTTCTGCCATCGCGCGTGCCGACGTGCCCGCGCAGCCACAAATCGGTATCGCGCTCCATGCCGAGCAGGTAGAGCTCGTCAACAGGAGCACGGCTAATGATGTGCCCGGCGCGTATGCGCTGTTGAGCTTCGTATCGATCGCCTTCAGCCTGCGGAAACCAATGCGCCGTTGCGTCGCCTTGCAGCTTGCCGAATAGATGCGGCGCAGAGGTCGATTGCGCTGGCCACAGGCGCGCGAGTTCGGAACTGCCGCTCGCGATAACAGTGAGTCGACGCTCAGGCACTTCAATGATTTGCGAGTGGATTGATCCGAGCGCTTTCAATTCGAACCCCGGTTCAACAAGCGACGGAGTCAGCGCAGATCCCGGCACAACGCCGTGAAAGCCGCGGTGCGCGAGTTCGGCCCCCGCCGACCATTGCACGCGGCCGCTGGGAATTCCCGTCAGGAATGCAGTAGCCGTTTGCCGCTCCAGATCGAATGAGCCGAGAACCGGCGCGGCGCCGGCGAATGAGCTGCGAATGGCCCAGTTTTCATCGCGCGCATCCAGTTGAACAGTGCTGCGCCATTGCGGCCGATTGTGCAGCGGAGCGCTGAATGACAACCACGCCCTTCGCTTTTGACGGTCCCATCGCAACAGCGATTCAATGTTCGTGGCGGTGCCGCCGATGTTGTAGTACGCGGGATAGATGGTCTCGTACGGTGCTCCGCTGAGAATGGAAAGCAGTGCCTGCAGACGACTGCTGCCGAAACCGTTGCGCTCAGTCGCGTGAAAATCCACATCGAACTTTTCATCACTCCGCGCATTCAGCACAATGTTGAATGTGGGGAAGATGCCCAATGCGTCGAGCCTTGCCTGCGTTGTTTCGTAATCGCGTTCGCTGAGCACAGCCGCGGGCGAAAACGTAAAGGCGCGATCGAGAATGAGCCGCTGCACATGCAGTTGCGCATCGAAACGTGTCGCTGCAATGTAAGGCTTCTGCACGCGATTCAAATATTTGAGTGCGGCGTTGATGTTGCCCGTCAGCAGGTACACCGTGCCTGCAAAGCTGTTGGCGTAATCGTCATGTGGATTGATGTGGAGCGCATTTCGCAGCCAGTCGGAGGCTTCGGGATAATGCTTCAACTCAAACGCGATCCCGGCTAGCTCAACGGCAAAGCGCTCCTGCTGCATGCACTTGCGATGCCCGGCGAGCAATGCGGAACGCGCATCCTGCCAACGCTCCATATGTGCCAGCGCCATCCCATACGCAAAGTCGACGTCGGCCGAACGCGCAGAGGGCGCCGCAGCAAGGCGGATAACTTCAGGCCAATCTTTCTCATTGAAGTGCTGCAGGATTTCAGTTTCCACCGGCGAGGCGGCATGGATTGACGAGGATTCCGCCGTGCATTGACCGCGAGCGATGCTCGTAAAAGTGCACACAAAAAACGATGCAGCAATCAGAATCCAGGCGCCGTTCACGCTCAGCTTTCTTTGCAACAACGCCTCCGTGCGGCCCCTGCAACGAGCGACTCACTTAGATTTGGCAACGGGCAGCGCCAGCAGCATCCAGTTATGGGTGGCGCTCCACTCCTTTTCAAATCCTGCCCGCTCGCGGGTCAACAGCTTGCGCTCGGCGGGATCATTCATGGTAACCAGGCCGCGTTCTGAATCGACTCCGTCGATAACAACGTAATGCAGTTCTTTCTGGCCGCCTGGCTTGAGCGCAATGATGAGCGGGCGCCCTTTGCGCAGCTGCTCTTCAATGTCGCTCCAGCTTCCGTTGATGGCGAATGCCTGAAAGCTGTGTTGGAGCAAATAGTCGCGCATGCGCTCGGCGCGGATGCCGTGATCCTGCGGTGAATAAAGTTCGCGCTGAATCACGGCAACGTCGCTGTCAGTGCCCGGGGTCTGGCCCTGCTTTCCCGCCCAGTAGGCCATCACCATGGCGAGTGAAGCTGCGCCGCAGCCTTCGCGAGGCTGGTGTACGTACGGCACATCGATCCAAACTGAAGCTGGCCCCACTGCCGTTGGCGTTTGTGCCCGCGCAGTCGAGAGCAAAAGCAGCATTGCAAACTTCAATGTGTGCGCGTTCGCAATCATTCGCAATCAATGGACAATTGCAACAACCACGATGATAACGACGAGGATGAGGATGATGAGCAGCATGTCGTGAGTGCTCAATGAACCGGCCGCGAACTTCAACTGTGCATCGGCAGCGCGTGTGGCCAGATTGCTCAGTTCCTCATCGGAGAGCGTTGGAATTGCGGTCTTCACCTGACCCGGTGTCACATGCGCTTGCTGCATGGCGCGTTCAGCCACAGGCGAAGAAAGCAGTGTGTTCAGCGTGTCAATGTTGCGCTGGCGTGCTGCGGAAGACGCTTCAAGCTGCTGCTGCATTGCCTGCGGATTGATGATGTGGTCCTGCTGCGATGCCTGGCCAAAGATATCTGTGGGGAAAGCAAGAGCGCAGATCATTAACCCGAGTAATGCGCCCTGGAGGAGCAATGTAGATAGTCGTTTTCTCATGGGGGTCTCCAAAGTGAGATTTTGGTCGCTGAGACTTAAGATGCCCTCATGCCGCTGGCAGTTGCCAAGTAGGGCGGATTCAATGGTTTGGGTGAATCAAGAGTGTCACCGCAACTCTCCGATGTAGACGCCGTATGGGCCCAGCTTGATCTCCGACAGCGACTGCGGATCAGCGCCTCCGGGCGATTTGAGCAGCGTCTTCAACTTGCGCGCCTCTACGCTGGCGCTGTTGCTTACGGTAAGGCTGTTGCTTGCGGCAAGGTTGACCGTTTGCGGCTCAGCCGTAAAGTTGACGCTGATGAACACCTGTGGAGCGCCTTGTGACTGCCGCGCCCAACTCAGCACCTTGTTGTTCTGAGTGTCGAGCATGACGTTGGAACCATGCTCAAACGCGGGCACCGTCTTCTTGAGACGGATGAGGTTCTGATACCACGCAAACAGAGAGTTGGGATTGCTTCCTTCAGTCGCAACATTGTTTTGTCTTGCGATGGGCGGCACCGGCAGCCACGGAGTTCCGGTGGTAAAGCCCACATTCTGGCTCGCGTCCCATTGCATCGGCGTGCGCTCGCCATCGCGGCCCTTTTCTCTAGGCCAGCCGGTAATGCCGATGGGGTCTTTTACATCTTCCTTGCGCTTTGGCGGAGTGGTCTTCATGCCGATATCGTCGCCATAATAGAACAGCGCGGCTCCGCGCGAGGCGAACAGCATGGTCGATATCACGCGCTGAATATCGTCGTCGTGGATGCCGTCTCCGTAACGAATGTCGAGCCGCGGATTATCGTGATTATCGAAAACCAGCAGTGGAACGTGAGAATCCAGCTTCGTCTCAGCATCATTCAGCTTGCTGCGGAACGCTGACACATCCAGCTTATTAATGAAGCCGACCTGCGTGTCCATAGGCAGTTGGAATTCCGGCTTATCCTGCGGCCCGTACATCGTCAACAGCTCTTGAACATTGTGCAGATAGGTTTCGCCAATCAGCACGCGCGTTCCAGGAAACTTGTCGTTGCTGAACTGGTCGACCGTGGCGCGCATCTGTTGCATTACCTGGTGCACACCCGGAAGGTTGTCAGTCTTTGAGTTGTCAAGCTGCGGATCTCCGTACGCGTTGATGACGACGTTGCCATTCTGGTCGCGGACAACGCCTTCATCCGCGAGCGTCGGATCCTCAAACAGTGTTGTGATGGCGTCGAAGCGGAAGCCGCTGACGCCGCGCTTGAGCCAGAAAGCGACGATGTCTTGAAAAGCCTTGTGAACAGTGGGATTGTTCCAGTTGAGATCGGGTTGCTGAATATAGAACTTGTGATAGTAGTACTGCCGTGTCTTCTCATCCCACTGCCATGCGGAGTGGCCAAACAGCGATTGCCAGTGGTTCGGCGGCTCGCCTTTTGATGTCGCGGTTTCTCCCTTTCCGTCGTGCCACACGTACCAGTCGCGGTAGGGATTGTTGCGCGACGAGCGGGACTGCAGAAACCACGCGTGTTTATCGGAAGTGTGATTCATCACCATATCCATCAGCACGCGGATGTGGCGCTTATTGGCTTCCGCAATCAGGCGATCGAAGTCGGCGAGAGTGCCGTACTGCGGATCGATATTGCGGTAATCGGAGATGTCGTAGCCGAAGTCCACCTGCGGCGAAGGATAAACAGGAGTGAGCCAGATGGCGTCTACGCCGAGTTCTTTCAGGTAATCGAGCTTGGCGGTGATTCCATTCAGGTCGCCGATTCCGTCGCCATTCGAATCCTGAAAGCTGCGCGGGTAGACTTCGTAGATGACCGCGTTCTTCCACCAGTTTTGTTCAGTAGATTGCGTCGTTGCGGAGGTGGTGGGTTTCGTCGTCGCAGATTGACCACCCGCTGTCAGAACCATGACCGTTGCGATCAGGGCCACAGCAATGCTCTTGAGGGCGCTCGAACTTCTGTGAGCCAAAACCATTTCCATCTCCTGTTCCGTATTTCCGGTGCCTGCAGTTTCAATCGCAGGATGACTGAGACAAAATATCATGCGGATGCGGCTGGCAAAATGCAGCGGAGGCTGCGCTGCGATCGCGTGAGCCTCAGTTGTTTACTGTTTTTCATCCGGCCGTTGCGGGGTAGTGTTCTTCAAGCGATCGAAATCGACGCCGAACTGCGGATTATCGCGCGTGCCGTTGATATGAATCGGCACCAGCGTTCCGGCGCCATCTTTTTTGAAAAAGCGATCGACAGGCTTGAGCAAAAATCCTTTCCAGCCGCCCACCATCTGCGAGACAGTGGCTTCCATCTTTGCCGTCCCCTCAAAAGAGATTGCTCCGCTGTCCAATCCGTAAGTCCCTTTCAGATTCACAATCGCGCCGGGCACGGTGTACTCGAGCGAGGGCAGCGAAATGGTTCCATTGGCCATGCGAAAAACGCCTTTCATCGCAGAGCGCACACCGCTGGAATCGTTTGTGCGCGCATCCTTGGCATTTCCCAGGCCGCGCATACTCAGTTCACTTACGCGATCCTGAACCTTGGCGGTAGTAAAACGCACCTCGTCAAGTGAGAATGCACCATTCAACTCCAGGCGGTCCTGAACGGGATCGGTACTGGGCGGAATGTGGAGTTTGCCCTTCATGTTCATTGTGCCGGTTAAAAAGGGGACTCCTGTTTGCGTGACGAGCCGCAGAAAATCTTCTGAGCGCCCACCATCGATATCCAAATTGAGTTGAATGTCGTGACCGCGGGCAACAAGAGCGCCGTCCTGCATGGCAGTTGCGCGTACTACTTGTCCACGGACCTCAAAATGCGAGTGGTCAAGAAGCGCGTCAACCGGATCGAGCCGCGTATCGCCGTTTGTCCCATCGACCAAGGCATGAAACCTGGTGTAGAGAGGCACCGGAGTTTTAAAGCGATCGAGCTGGAAATCGGGAGTGCTGGTTTCGCCGTCGACTGTTAGGTTGCGGAGCGTGCCCTGGTAGTGCCCATCGGAACTCAGAATGCCGGCGATGCCTTTGAAGTCGCCAAGGTCGGCGTGCTCAAACCGGTAATCGCCCGACAGCGATGTGTTGCCAGGATCGGGCACATTCCATGGACCAATAGTTCCATGCGTATGGATAGTGCCTGTGGGCCGCGGATTGGTAAGTTCTGCCTCGTAAGTAATGGGTTCATTAGGTTGAACACCGGTCAGTTTCAGGTGCGCTATGTCGAAAACCATCGGCAATTTGCCTGGCTTGTCTGTCTCCAGGGTAAGAAGCGAATTTTTACAGTCCAGGCTTTCAACGATAAAAGTGATCAAGCGAGGCTGCGCCGGCCGAGGTGGCCGTGAACTGGCGTCTTTCGGCTGGGTGGCGCGGGTGCGATTTGCGCCCACGTCGGACGGAAAGCCCCGCTCGAACTGGCGGCGCGGGGGAATGTCGATGACCAGCCCCTTGAGCTGTACTGTGCTGATGCGAATGGGCTTGCCGGAGTCGTACTTGAGCGGCGCATGAAACTGGAACTCCTCGATCTGGATGAGCGGCTTGCCGATGGCCGGCGGTTCCTCATTTTCCGATTCCGTCATTCCTTCTGATTCAACCGGCTGCCAGATGCGCAGGCCTTTGCCTTCAGCTCGAAGGCCATCTCTTAAAGCAATGTGAAAACCATCAAGCTCGACATGAGCATGGAAATGGTCTTCAAGCGCCTGGACGATGCGGGCGCGCATCAATGGCTCTGCGTGACGGGCCAGCAGGAGAAGCGCCGCTGCGAAAACTGCAAAGGCTGCGGCAGAGATGCCCAGGAACCACTTCAGCCGTCGGTGTCTGCGACAAAAACCAGCCTCCAGGCTTTTTGAATCCACTTCGCGCCCTTCCACTCCCCCAAGGTTAATGAATCCAGCCCATTTTCTAAAGGAAGCTCTAATGCCGTATGCTTCTTGGACGGATGCAAGAGCTGATTGAACAACTCGTAAAGCTGCAGGCCCTGGAATTGGCCCGTACCCGCCTAACACAGGAGATGCGCGCTTTACCCGTGGAGCTTTCCCAAGCCCATTCTGATTTGACTGGCGCCCAGGCCCAGGCTGCTGAAGCATCCGGTGCTCTGATGCGCGAAGAGCAGCTGCGGACTCGCCTGGAACGCGAGATTGCCGAGCACCGCCAGAAGGCAGCGCGTTTCCGCACTCAGCTTGATTCCGTGACCACGCCGGCCCAGGCTGCAGCTATTGAACACGAAATCCAGTTTGAGACCGCGGAAGCGGATCGCCGGGAAAACGAAGAGTTCGAAAGCCTGGAGCGCACTGAGACTCAGGAAGGCACGTTGGCCAAAGCGCGCGCCGAAGTTGAGAGCATGGCAAGCGCTCTTGAAAAGACCCGCGAGCGTGTTTCGCAACGGCAACGGGAGTACAAGGTTCAGCTTGATGCGCTGGCAGCCGAGCGCGAAGCCCTGAGGCCGCTCATTGATCAGGAATGGCTCGCGCGCTTCGATCACACTGCAAAGTCGCGGGGAACCGGCTTGGCCAAGGCAGTAAATCAGCAATGCTCCGGATGCAACATGGGTGTCAGGCCGCAGGTTTGGAATCAGCTTCGCGAAGGCCAGTTGCTTAATTGCGACAGTTGCGGCCGCATCCTGTATTGGGATCCAGCCATGACGCCGGAACCAAAGGCACCGCAACCTGAACCGGCTCCGGGCGCTGGACGCGCTCCGCGCAAACCGCACCAAGCCGGCGCTTGAGAATTGCACCGTAACACCTGATCGGCCTTCCCTGATAAAGTTCCTTGCTATGGAAACTCAATTTGTTTCTTCTGCGCTCAAAATCGCCGCTCGACTCTGTGTACTTCCCACCCTGTTAGGCATGGCAACCGCAGCAATGCAGGCACAGGCGCCTGCCCCTGAAGTGCCGGATTGGGCGCTGCCGGCTTCTCCAACGCACAAGCAGGTGCCGCCGCCGGACAATTTCCGCCGCGCCAGCCGCAATTCTGCAACGCCGATTGGAATTTTTGAGGGCCAGTCCGATGTTGGCGGGGCGCTTGTTCCGGGCAGCTCAAGCTATGACGCGGCGACCGGTCAGTACACCCTTAATTCGGCCGGGTACAACATCTGGTACCAGCGTGATGAATTCCGCTATCTCTGGAAGAAGACTTCGGGAGATTTTTCTCTCGCGGCGGATGTTACGTTCCCGAATGCCGAGGGGTTTGGAGATCGCAAGGCAGTGCTCGTATTTCGCCAGAGCCTTGACGACGACGCGAAAGCTGCAATGGTGGGCCAGCATGGCGCCGGCATGATTCACCTCGCTTATCGTTCCGATCCCGGCGTGATGATGAAAGATCTTGAATACCGCTTTACGGGCCTGCTCACCGGGGTTCACGCCAAGCGTATCGGTATCGAAAAGCATGGCGACCAGTTTGCAATTTTCATCAGTCTGCAGGGCGAACCCATGCATCAGTTCGGGCCGCCCATCACTTTGCATTTCGATGAGCCTTTCTACGTGGGCATCGGTTTCTGTTCGCACCTGCCCGCTACGGTTGACACGGCAGTCATCTCAAATGTGGTTTTTGAAAACTCGGCCGGCAAAGTGCATTGAGGCATCAGACATTCAAGTGGGGTGCACTGGAGCCAGCCTGCTCTGCCCTGCTACGCTTTGAGTGAGCGGTTTGTCGATCGCCAGATCTCTGCCACGGCACGCTGGGTGAGAACGCCTCTTCCGATTGACCATCGATCACACGCCACTTTACCCAGGAGCAAAAGTGCAGCGCATCTGCGTCGACATGGACGAGGTGATGGCGGATACTCTCGCCGAGCACCTGCGCCGCTACAACCAGCACTTCGATGAGACCGTGACCCCTGCCGACCTGGTGGGCAAGGGGCTGTGGGAAGTGACGCCGCTCGAACGCCAGCAACAACTTCGCGCTTTCCTTGACGCTGAGGACTTCTTCGAGGATCTTGCGCTGATGCCTGGCGCTCAGGATGTGCTCAAGTCGCTTTCCGGGCGCTTTGAGATATTTATTGCCTCGCAGGCTATGGTTGTTCCCAACTCGCTGGGGCCCAAATATCGCTGGCTGCAGGGGCATTTTCCATTCATACCGCCCACTCACTATGTCTTCTGCGGCGACAAATCCATCCTTCGCGCGGATTATCTGATCGACGACCAACCCCGCAATCTGCATCTATTTAAAGGGACAGGCCTGTTATATACCGCTCCGCACAACTTGACCACGACTGGATGGATACGCGTTGATAACTGGAAGCAGGTGGATGATTATTTCGCGGGCGTTCCAATCTCCGATTGACGCTGAAGAACTTGCTGGGCCTTAAATTCTCACTGTTTCAACATGAGGTAACGATGAGCTTTCCCCGGCTCCGGTTCTTCACGCTGATTTTTGCCCTTTTGCTGCCATTGCAGGCGGGCGCTTACTCTCTGCTCACGCACGAGCAACTGGTCGATCTGACCTGGCATGACTCGATTGTGCCTCTTCTTCTCAGCCATTACCCGAACCTGACGGATGCGCAATTGGACGAGGCGCGCGCCTTTGCGTATGGCGGCTGCGTGATTCAAGACATCGGCTACTACCCCTTCGGCGATCGGGGATTCTCGAATCTGACACATTACGTTCGAACCGGCGATTTTGTCGTCAGCCTTTTTCGCAACGCTCAGAGCGCGGACGAGCTCGCATTCGCCATTGGCGCGCTGTCGCATTACATCGGCGATACCATCGGGCATCCCGGAGCTACAAATCTCGCTGTACCAATCGAGTTTCCATCTCTGGGCGCGAAGTACGGAAAGACTGTGAACTACGCCGAAGGCAAGCGGCAGCATGTGCAGGTGGAATTCGCGTTTGACATTGATGAGATTGCGCACCGGCGTGTGGCGCCACTGCCCTACCTTCGCCATATTGGATTGAAGGTATCGATGCGCCAGCTCGCGCTTGCCTACTACCAGACCTACGGCCTTACTGACGATTTCTCGCGCTTTCAAAGAAGAAGCTTCAATGTTCCCGCGTATCGCTTTGCCACGCGCGCATTCATCCCACGAATTGCATACGCGCTCACCTTGCTGCATCGCAAGCATGAGCCCACTGAGCCGGACAGCAAGGTTCGAAGCGATTACGATCAACAGGTAGCCGCAATGGCCGGAGTCGACAACTGGGATAGTTATCGGCATCATGCCGGTATCGGGACTTACATGCTGGCGGGCCTCATATTCATCCTGCCTAAAGTCGGTCCTATCAAGCTGGTCGCAATCAAAGGGCCGAGCGAAGAAACCGAAGAGGAATACCTGCAGAGCGTCGTGGCTTCAGTGGCTGCCTTGCAACGCGACGTGGTGCGATTCACGGTGCCTGCCGACGCCGGGAACGCCCATCCGCGGCCTTTGCCTCCGCGGCGCCACCCGTTGCCCAATCGCGATCTCGATACCGGAAACGTTGTGCAGCCCGGAGGCTATCCGCTCACCGATTCAACGTATGCCGAACTGCTGCATCGGCTGGTGATGGACACCACGCAAAAAATCCCCCCTGGCATCAAGGAAGATATACAGGCGTACTACGCTAATCCCGAATTGCCGTTTACAACCAAAAAAAATGAAGCAGCTTGGGCGCAGGTGCAGGCTGATCTGGCAAGACTTGCAACCATGCCTGCAAGCTCCGAGCCTGAGCCGTATCCCACCTACGGAAACGACGTGGCCGATAGTGAATAGAATCAGCGCCGGGCAACTGTACGCTCAATTGCGCGCCAACCGAACTGTGCTAGTAAGCATCAGTCAAGCATGGCCCTGCAAGCGTGCGCGGGGACTGGCTTCTCTTCGCCTTCTGTTCCTTACTCGAAACTGTTAATCCCGACTTCATCCTGAGAATACTGCCGCACGCTAGAATGGAATCAAGGTATGGCTTTGCTTTCCCCCACAATGAAGCAGACCTCCAGTCGGCGCGATTTCCTGAAAGCGAGCGTGTTTGGAGCTGCTGGGGTCGCGCTCTATTCCGGCGAAGTTGAGCGCCACTGGATCGACGTTTCGCATCGAGATGTGCCGCTGCGCGGGTTGTCTGCCGACTTTGATGGCATGCGTGTTGCGCAACTGAGCGACATTCACATGGGCAACTTCACAGAGCCCTTCTTTCTACACCGTGTGATCGAACGTATCAATCAAGAAAAGCCTGATGCAGTGTTTCTGACCGGAGATTTTGTCACCTGTGAAGGTGCCCCCGGTCCCGGTGTGCATGAGGCAGCATGGCAGTGCGCCGGCATTTTGAAAGAGCTTGCATGCAAGTCGATCTACGCAGTGCTTGGCAATCATGATTTGACCGCTGGTGCGGCAGAAGTGGAATCTGCGCTCCGTGGCAACGGCATCGAGGTCTTGAGAAATTCCTATCTGCCTATAGAACGCGGCGGCGGCAGGGTCTGGCTGGCGGGGCTGGACGATCCTGTCATGGGCCGGCCCGATATCGATATCACAGTTCCAGAATCAATTCGCAATGTGCGCAACGAGCCCGTTGTGCTGCTGTGCCACGCGCCCGATTATGCGGTGCGTGTTCAGTCACATCGAGCCGGGCAGGCAGTTGACCTTATGCTCAGCGGCCACACTCATGGCGGCCAAATACGTCTGCCGCTGATCGGCGCTCTGGTTCTTCCGACTATGGGCGAGAAATTCGATCAAGGCTGGTTTCAGCTTGGCCGCATGGGCCTGTACGTCAATCGCGGTATCGGCACCATCGGAGTGCCGTTCCGTTTTGACTGCCCGCCGGAAATCACCATCTTCACTTTGCGCGCGAGCGCCTGATACAGGCCCAGCTCCATCATCGATAGGGCGGTGGCGGTGGGGGAGGCATATCGGGTCCGCGATCATCGCGCGGGGCGCCATGATGCAGAAATGAGTCATAACCTGACCGGAACGCGCGTCGATAATCTTCAAACGCAGGTGGGGGCACCGGAGGGCGCCGGAAATTCGGATGGCGCTGAACATCCGGCGGCCTTTGTTGCGTGACATCACGGCGCGCGGCTTCGAATCCGTCGTGGTAACCACGCTCAGCAACGTTATCCACCATGCCGGGCGGAGGCTGTTGATAGTAAGCGTGGTTGTTGCATCCCGCCAATATCAGCGGTGAAGTCAATGCTGCCAGCACGATCCATTTCTTCATGGCGTTCCTTTTCTGATGAAGTGCGCCTAATAGCTTTTCATGCAGCGCTCTATTTTGCAAACACCGGATTACGCAAAGTGTTGCTGTTGGCAAGCAACGCAATTCGTTGCGAAGGCTACCTCTGAAGCTGAAGCGATTGACAACCCTATTTGCGCAACCTATATTTTGCAGGCCAAGGAAACATACGAAGATTGCATGCCGACCGTTGTTGCGCGGCATTCTGCGAGGGTATTGCTGCTATGTTCAAGTACTTGAAGTTCACAAAATTGGTTTGCTCTTTCCTAGCCGTTCTGTTCACGACGATTTGCTCAAGCAGTGCTCAACTTGCGGCGCAGTCGAAGGCTGGCTCTGTCGGCGTTTTCGAAGGACAGACGGACGTGGGGAAAGTAGTCCCGGCGGGCAAGCTCTCGTATTCGGCTTTGACTGGAACATACGCCGTATCCGCAGCCGGCTGGGATCTGTGGGCGAAGGAAGACGGCTTTCATTACGTCTGGAAGAAGCTCTCAGGAGATCTGTCGCTGACGGCCGATATCGATTTTCCAGTCAAAACCGGCGAACACAGCCCGAACCGCAAAGCCGTGTTGATGATTCGACGGTCTCTTGATGCGGATGACGCTTACGTCGATGTTGCGCAGCACGGCTCAGGCATGACAGCGCTGCAGTATCGAAGGGCAAAGGGCGAAAAGACGGAGAGCACAGGGATTAATATCGAACCGCCCAAGCGTATTCGGCTGGAAAAGCACGGCGATGTTTTCACCATGTTCGTATCCACGCATGGAGAGCCGCTGCACCAGGTGGGCGCAACCACAAAGCTCCATTTCGACGAACCCTTTTATGTGGGTCTGGGTGTTTCAGGGCACAACACAAAAGCTGCTGAGAAAACAGTGTTCTCGAATGTGGAGTTGAAGCAGCTTACTGCGCCTGCTGCGCCGCAGAAGCTTGTGCTTTACAGCACATTGCAAACCATCGAAGTTGCAGAGGACCTGCCGCGTTCGTGGATATTGCTGTCACGTTCGGGTCCTCGCCTTATGGCGCCCAACTGGTCACGCGATGGAAAAGATATTGTGTTCACCCAAGGCAGCGGTATCGACACAATACCTGCCGCGGGTGGAACGGCGCAGGAGTTGAATGTGGGCGGGCTTGTAAGCTGCTCAGGCAGCCATGGATTTTCGCCAGACGGCAAATGGTTCGCGCTGTCCTGTGCGACCCCCGACCATGCCGACCGCCGCGTGTACATTATTCCTGCCGGCGGAGGCACGCCGCGCCTGCTCACTGAAAACACCGGCTACTTTCATAGCTGGTCGCCCGATGGCAAGACGATCCTGTACACACGCGGCACCAAGGGCGGCTTGACCATCTACGCGATCTCCGTCGACGGTGGCCCAGAAATGGAGCTTAGCATCGGCACCGGCGTGGACGACGATCCGGACTACTCGCCAGACGGTAAATATATTTACTTCAACAGCGATCGCTGGGGCGGCATACAGATTGCGCGCATGCGTCCAGACGGCAGCCAGGTAGAACAGGTTACATCTGACAACTTCAAAAACTGGACGCCGCATCCCTCGCCTGACGGCAAGATGATTGTGTTTCTTTCCTATGATCCCAGCGTGACCACTCATGCGGCCAACAAGGACATCGCCCTGCGCATTCTTTCGCTCGGCGATGGCAAGATCCGCACGCTCGTGCATCTGGTCGGCGGCGATGGCACCATGAACGTGGCAAACTGGTCGCCTGATTCGAAGAACATCGCGTTCGTGAGCTATCAGATGCTGCCTGCCGAAGACAACGGCTCCACGCAATAAGCGCAAGCCGAGCGCGTTGACGATCTGCGAATTGCAGCGCGCTCGCTAGAAGTTGCCGGTAGGCTTATCTTCAGTGCCAACTGCGCGCAAGCTCGCAGGCATGGAACGAGTTGTAGTCGGAGCGCTGACGGCGCGCATGGGCAATGCCGCCGGGGGCTGGTGCATGGTCACAATAATGACCTTGGTTGCAGCCTTGCCCGCGCATTGGTACGAGTGCGGCGTTCCTGAATCGAAGTAAACGGCATCGCCCGGTTCAAGCGTGGTTTCCTGGTCACCATGACGCAGCTCAAGTTCGCCTTCGAGAACATACATGAACTCGTATCCAGGATGCATGTGCGCCTTGGGCTCGGGCGTGCGGGCCAAGGGAACGAACTCAGCAAAGTACGGATCCATATGCCGGTCGGGCACCATGTAGCCGAGGCTCTCAAAAAAATATGTCGGCGGCTCAACACCGGTTTGCGGCAGGCGGACACGATCCTTTTGCCGATGAATCCGGAACATCGCTGTCGGCTCGGTTTCAAAAAAATACGAGAGGTCTTTTGAGAAAACCATGGCGATGCGGGCCAGATTGCGAAGCGTGGGAACTACCCGCCCTGTTTCAAGCTGCGATAGAAAGCTGGCCGATAAGCCCGTGTGTTTGCCTAGCTCCACGAGGCCCATGGACTTTTTCAGCCGCAGCCTCCGGATGCGTTCGCCTATGCGCTTTTCCGCGATAAATCGTTCGGCCGTCTCAGGATCGGCCTGGGTTTTATGTGTTTCTTCGTTAGTCACTTCGGCAGGGTTGGTCATCCGTGCCTCCTGGGCGTCTGAACATAGGATGCGCCCCGTGACAAATTATTGTCCAGATCAAAAAATTTTTATGCTGTGCCAAACCAGAATAGTTAATTGCGGCTATCGTATTCTTCAGTAGGAAGGCGACAATCAGTCCGGTGGATCCAACTATTCCCGCAGATCGGTACCTGCTGTCCGGCGCTTCAGGCATGCTGGGCACCGCGCTCAGCGCGTCCCTGTCAGCCAAGGGCGCGGCAGTGTTGCAGTTAGTGCGTCGGCCGCCTGAGGTGCCAAATCAGTTTCAGTGGACCCCATCATCTGGAAAGGAACTTGCTCATTCTGAGGTATTTGAAGGCCTGGCAGCCGCAATCCATCTTTCAGGCGCCAACCTGGCCGACCGGCGCTGGAATGAAAACTACAAACGCGAAATTTTAGAAAGCCGCGTCGGCACCACTCGCGCTCTGGCCACCTCTCTGGCCAAGCTGAGCCGCCGGCCGAAAATGCTGATCGTGGCGTCTGCAGTAGGCATCTACGGCAACCGTGGCAGCGAGTTACTGGACGAAACTTCGCCACCGGGAAAAGGCTTTATGGCCGACGTCTGCTCGCAGTGGGAGGCGGCTACCGAACCGGCTGAACGCGCCGGTATCCGGGTTCTTCACCTGCGCCTGGGAATGGTTCTGGGCCGGGACCAAGGCGCCCTGGCGCATCTTCTCCCATTCTTCCGTTACGGCCTGGGCGCCAAGATCGGCAACGGGCGGCAGTACATTAGCTGGATTTCGCTGCCTGACATGGTGTCCGCGACCCTGTTTTTACTAGAGAAAGCCGACGCGAGTGGGGCCTACAACTTTACTGCGCCGAATCCGGTAACCAACGCGCAGTTTACGCGCTTGCTCGCGGCACAACTGCATCGGCCCGCTTTTCTTGCCGTTCCGGCGTTCGCAGCCCGGCTCGCCTTTGGAGAAATGGCCAAAGAGGCGCTGCTCTCGAGCACGCGCGCTTACCCTGCGCGACTGGCCGCGGCTGGATACCAGTTCGAACACCCCAGCCTGGTGCATGCACTTCCAGCACTGCTGTCGCCGCTGCTCAAGTAAGTTGCTGCTGCCTTGACACGGTTCTAACGCGAACCACTTTTGCAGCCGAAGCGATTCGACCCGGCGGGCGCGGCTCCGCCCAGAGCGGTATTCTGGTAAGTCTTCATACTTAAAAGGAAAGAGCCCATCCTATGGCAGAAGAAATCCAACCCGCATCCGCAACCGCTTCAACAGCGCCCATCGCCACCATTGCCACCATCGGACACTACGACGGCCAGTCCGTGACCTTGCAGGGCTGGCTTTATAACTTGCGTGAGAGTGGAAAGCTGGTGTTTCCGATATTTCGCGATGGGACGGGAACAATCCAGGGCGTGGCTCACGTAAAGAGCGTGCCCGCTGAAGTGTTCGAGGCGTTGAAGGGGCTCACGCAGGAGTCGTCAGTGATTGTGCGCGGCAAGGTGCGGGCTGACAAGCGCGCACCCGGAGGTTTTGAACTCGACGTCGAAGACGTGAAGGTGGTGCAGCGCGTCCCGGAAAGCGATCCCTACCCGATCACCCTCAAGGAGCACGGCGTTGATTTTCTGATGGAGCATCGGCACCTGTGGGTGCGCTCGCCGCGGCAGTCGGCCATTTTGCGTATTCGTGCGGAAATCATGCGCGCGGCAGCAGAATACTTCGACACCAATGGCTTTATCCGTACCGATCCGCCGATTCTGACGCCTGCGGCCTGCGAAGGTACGTCAACGCTGTTCCCAGTCGACTACTTTGGTGACCCCGCGTACTTAACGCAGAGTGGTCAGCTCTACGTTGAATCGACCGCGCTGGCGCTGGGCAAGGTGTACAGCTTTGGGCCCACGTTCCGCGCGGAGAAATCGAAGACGCGCCGGCACCTGACCGAGTTCTGGATGATTGAGCCAGAAGTGGCCTACATGGATCTGGACGGGCTCTTGGAACTGGCGGAGAATTTTCTATCGCACATTGTGCAGTCGGTGTTGAAGAATCGCGGGCCAGAGCTTGACGTAATCGGACGGGACAAGGCGAAGCTCGAAGCGATTGCGCCGCCGTTTCCGCGCCTGCGCTACGACCAGGCAGTGGAAATGCTGAATCAGGCGCACAAAGACGGCAAGCTTGAAGCGCCGTTTGAATATGGCAACGATTTTGGCTCGCCCGATGAGACCTGGCTGAGCTCGCAGTTCGATCGGCCGGTCATGGTGAACCGCTATCCAGCCGACGTAAAAGCGTTCTACATGGAGCCGGACCCCGAGGACGGACGCTACGCAATGTGTGTGGACGTGCTGGCTCCGGAGGGCTACGGCGAAATCATCGGCGGATCGCAGCGTGTGTCGAGCTATGAGCTGCTGAACGCGCGCATCGAGCAACACAATCTGCCTAAAGAAGCGTTCCAGTGGTATTTGGACTTGCGCCGCTACGGCAGTGTGCCGCACTCCGGATTTGGCATGGGCATCGAGCGCGCAGTGGCATGGATCTGCGGCCTCGATCACGTGCGCGAGACCATTCCATTCGCCAGGACGCTGCACCGGATCTACCCGTAAACACAGGGATCAGGGAACAGGGAACAGGGAACAGTGAGACGGGTGTCGCTGCTGGCTTTTTGCTCGCAGTTACCCAGAAGGTGACTAGCGTTTCGGTCGTAAGTCCCTGTTGCGTGTGCTACGCTTCGACCATCTGTGGCCAACTTCGAAAAAGCGCCGGCGGAGGTCCAGGAGATTCTTTCCAAGCCCATTCAACAGCTTGGCTTGAAGCTGGAAGGATCTCCCCTGGAGCGCTTCGTCCACCAACTCTATAAAGAGCTGGAAGCCAAGGGCCTTAGACGATTCCGGCCCCGATGCTACCTGACCGATGAGTGGGGTTGCCCCAACATGGAGCCGGTCATCGGAATTCCGTTCTATCTGGCCGATCCCAAACTGCAGCGCCTTGAGTCGTCGATGAACGACATTGAGGACGCGCGGCAGATCATGATGTACATGCGCCACGAGGCAGGTCACGCTTTCAACTACGCCTACGCGCTCTACAAAACGCAGGAGTGGCGCAGCGTATTCGGTCCTTTCCGGCGGCCTTACCGCGACAACTACAAACCCGTCCCCTTCTCACGCGACTTTGTGCGGCATATGGAAGGCTGGTACGCGCAAAAACATCCCGATGAGGATTTTGCTGAAACGTTTGCGGTGTGGCTGACTCCGCGCTCCAACTGGCGGCAACGGTACAAGGGCTGGGGCGCAATGAAGAAGCTCACCTACATGGATCGCATTGGCCGCACACTGGGGGATGCGGACCCTGTGTTTGCGCACGGCGATACCGATATTACCGTCGACGAAATGGATGTGACGGTCGGCGAGTTTTATCAGCGCGCGCTCGATCAGCAGCTCAGTCCAGGCGATCTGCCGCTCGACAGCGATCTGCGCGACATCTTCAACGTATCCAAACGCCGCAAAAAAAATGTCCGTCCGGCAATCGATCTACTCAGAGAAAGTCGCAAGGTTCTTATTGACAAGGTGAATTACTGGACAGGCGTTCAGCGTCCACTGGTGAAAAAATTAGTGGAGACCATCGAATCAAAGGCCGGCGAGCTAGGCCTGCGAGCGGACGTGAAATGCGAAAGAGAATACTTGACTGAAATCACCGTGTACGCAACCGCGTTGGCGATGAACTATATTACTCGGGGTAAATTCATTTTGCCCTGACGTGTTGATTGGCGCAGGTTGCGGTTTTACAACTGCCATTGGCGTAGATGCAAGTCATGTCATATGAACACAGAGGCATCATGGCGAATCTGAAAATTACGATTTTGCACGATGTGTGGGAAGAGGGCCCGCCCGAGCCTGAGCCGGAACCAGTCAAGGCGCAGCGCGGCAAAAACGGAAAGCTTCGGAAGAAGAAAAAAGATCCGCTGCACGATCGCGAAGAGATCTTTGAAGCGCTGACCAAGCTTGGGCACGAGCCTTCCTACTACGTGCTCGACGGCAAAAATCAGTCTCTGCTTGCGCTTGCCAAACGCAGCACAGATCTTGTCTTCAATCTCACAGAGTCCTATGCCGGCGACGACACAATGGACAAAAATATCGTCGCCTTCCTTGAACTGCTGCACATTCCGTATACCGGCGGAGATCCGCGAGCGCTCTATCTGGCGCAGGACAAGGCAATCGCAAAGAAGATTTTCGATTTTCACAAGATAAAGACACCGGACTTCGCAATCTCATACAAAGGCCGCACAGATCACTCGCATGACATCGAGTTTCCGCTCATCGTTAAACCCGTCTCTGAAGATGGATCCATCGGCATCGATAACGGCTCCGTGGTGGATAGCGTGAAAGAACTGATGGAGCGGATTCACTACATCCACGAGGAATTTGACAGCCCGGCGCTGATTGAGGAGTACATTGAAGGCCGCGAAATCTATGCCTCGATCCTGGGCAACGACAACCCTGAAGTGCTGCCGCTTGTCGAACTCGATCTTTCAAAACTACCTAAGGGAACTCCGCGAATCGCCGGTCAGGACGTGAAGTTCGATCACGAGACTGAAGCTTACAAGGTGACAAAATCAGCACCCGCCGAAAATATCGACGAGGAGACTACAAAAAATCTTTGTGACACCGCGCTCGCTGTCTATCGCGCACTCAAGCTGCGCGACTACGGCCGCATCGATATGCGCTTGAACAAAAAAGGCGAAGCGTACGTGATTGAAGCCAACCCAAATCCATGGCTCGCCAGCGCCGCCGAATTCAATATGGCGGCAAAGAAAGCCGGCTATTCGTACACTGAAATGATTGACAAGATCGTGGAATTGGCTCGCGCTCGTACCGTCTAGCTCATCGCACCTCCGGTCCACGCGAACAAAGTTCTGGCGCCCATCCTTGACGCGCTCTTTGCGTCAAAGATGGGACACAACGACGGACAACACGCCGTTCTCACATTGCACGGCAGACAAAGCAGGTCACGCTTCTAGTTGCGTTCCCAAAAATGCGGCGGCTCAATTCCCAGCGCACGCAGATAGACATATCCCTGACCGCGATGATGAATCTCGTTGTCGATCGCGTACTGGATTGTCACAACGCCGGGCATCTCCCATTGACCAAACGCCTTGTCCACTTCGCTGAACCGATGCGGGGGGAGGGTGGGAAACTTTTCATTCAGCTGTGCGGTTTGCAAATCCCAAAGCATAAGAATTTCCGCTTTACTGGCCGGCTTCGATCCGCTGTCGTATTCCTTCCACTTGCCGGTCGCCACGCCTTCAACAATGGGCACAGCCATGCGAATGAACTCCCAGGCCATCTCCGCGAACGGCCTCATGCCGCCTACTGAAAAACTAAAAAGCTTGTCCTCGGGAAATGCTTCGATAACCCTGCGGGTCAGGCGGCGGTGCCCCTGCCAGTTCTGTAACAGCGTTTCTGCATCGATCACGTTGAGGGGTGTCGTCTCGATTGCCATATCAATACTCCTTGGTGCCCAATGGGGCGCAGTTTCGACATTAGTTGGAATTCCCGACAGAACCTGTCGTAAATTCAATGCAGGATTGAATTTCGTATGTATGACCCCGTTATGCGCGTCCTTACAGTGCTTGAGATTCTGCAGGCGCGCGACTTTGTGTCTGGAGCGGAACTGGCGGAACGCCTTGAAGTGGATCTGCGCACCGTGCAGCGCTATATAGTTCGCCTGAAAGATCTCAATATTCCCATCGACTCTTCGCGCGGGGTGGGCGGCGCGTATCGATTGAAACCGGGCTTTCGACTGCCGCCGCTGCTGCTTACAAATGAAGAAGCATTTGCACTGTCGCTTGGACTACGCCCGCTGCGCCAGGTTGGTCTTTCGGCGTTTGCGCCTGCTACGGAAGGAACGTTGGCCAAGTTAGGTAGAGTGTTGCCCAGCGCGCTGCATGAGAGCGTTCGAACCGTCGAAGAAGTAGTGGCGATCGAGCCGGGACCGTGGGTGGTATCCACGTCAGTTGATTGCCTGATTAAGGCCGCGTCGGCCATTCGTGCCGCGCACAGAATTCGTTTTGGATATCAATCGCATGACGGCGCCGCATCTCGCAGGCACATTGAACCGTATGCGGTGTTGCACTTTGACGGGCGCTGGTATCTCATCGGCCATTGCCTTTCGCGATGTGCCATGCGCACCTTTCGCCTGGATCGAGTAACAGATTTCGAAGTGTCCAAAGCCACATTCCGGCGTCCGGCGGATTTTGATGCGCGCCGCTACATGCAGGAGCGCATGCCGTTTGTGCAGTCGGATTATCAGATCGATGTGTGGATCGATATGCCCATCGAAGAGGCTGAGCGCAATTTTGCTCCATGGAGAATTGTGACGGAGCCGCAGGATGGCGGCACGCGACTTCGCTGCGGACGCGATCGTCTGGAGATGTTTGCGGCGCTGTTGCTCAGCACTGGAAAACAGATTGTGGTGCGCAGCCCACCGGAGCTTAGAAAGACTTTCAAGCAGCTTGCCAAAGCCGCCAAGCAGGCTTCAAGACCTGAGCAGCGCATTAGCAAACGACCGCTATAGACGCGCCCACGCCTCGACCCAGCTTTGCGTGAGGGCCTTCCATGGTGGCCAGAAGTAGAGCAGCGAGGCAATGTACATGGCGGCCGTCAAGGCAGATGCGCCGATGACAAACTGGCGCATCAGGCGGCCGCGCCACCAGTCCCATGCCGCCATTGCTACGAGCAGGATCAGGTTGCCGTAAAACGTATAAATGAACCACGGTAGAACGGACGGTGGTTCCGGCATAAAGAATCCGCTGAATCGCGAATACCCGGGGTCGGCAAGCGCAACGGTGGAGAGAATCATGATTCTGCGGTGCGCGGCGGGATTCTTTCTGAGCGCAATGCCCCATGCGACGAAGATGAGAAAGCTGCACACGTCCACAATGTTGACGGAGAGGAAAGGCGGATCGCCGGTTGGCAAATTCAAGTTGGCGACGTCGGATGCGATGACTGCCCAAGGACCGAATACGGCCATCAGGCATGCCCAAGCGGCGGTAAACCAACCCAGCTTGCGATGGATACCGACGCGGTCACCGAAAACGAGCAGCACCTGTGCGGTAAGAAGCAGCATCCACACGGTGAAAATTGCTCCGTGCACATAAGTAATTTTCGGCGCAGCGGGATTCTCGCGCAGGTAGCGAGGAAAATCGACGCCGAACCCGGCAATCATTCCAATCCAGAGAATGCCAAGCCACACCATCGAAGCGGTGCGGTCATCCCGAGCGCTCCACGCACCACGCTTATGCAGGAACGGTATTGCTGTCTGAGCCGTTGACGCAGTCGACACGTTGACCTCCCGTGGTGAGTTGGAAAAGCTTTGTTATGCGTTTGGGGAAGAACGATTGACGCTGCGTAGAATATGGCAGCCCCTGCGGAGAAGGTCAATTGAATATTGCGTCGGAGCGGATCTGGCGTCCGCTCCCTCTCGCATTACTTAAGCTGGCTGAAAACAAATCCGTGCGCATTTGCCTTTTGATGGCATTGGAAGCATGACGTTCCGTTGTCATGAACGGCGTTCTGCGCCTGATCATCTTTCCAGAAGCGTTGAAAGCGCCATCCGCCTGTGCTGGCATAGTGGGCAGAATCCTTGATCATCACATCCACCCTTTTTCGATCACCTTCGAAGATGATGCCATTCTGCTGTTTTGCTTCGCGCAATTCGTACACAACCATCGATCCATCGGCGAAGTTGCCGGTCGCGTAGCCTTCCACGGCTTTTTCGTTCGCAAAGATGTGGTGCATCCCTTCTTCGCTGGTCATTTGCGGGCTGGCTGGGGGCATGATAACGCCGGTGCCTACGTGAACCCAGCGTCGAAAGTTTTCGGGGAATTGTGCGGCCTCTTCCGCGCAAAGGACACTGAGTGAAAGCGCCGCAACAGCGAGGATGACGTATATGCTTCTGCGCAGATGAATCAAGCGAGTTTTACGATTGCGAATTGCCATTGGTGATCGACCTCTTCCCAGAAAAATAAATGGGAAAAGGTGCGCAACCCACGGCTATGTGACCAACTAACTGCCTGCTGCCATCTACTTCTTCTTTTGAGGGGTGGGTGGCGCTTGCTGCGGCTGGTTTGAATCCGGCGCAGTCTGGCCGCCGAAGATAATTTTGCTCGTCGAGCCGAAGCGCTTGTAGTCGGTGTACTTGATTGTGTCGCGGATGTGAACGTCTTCGCCAATGAAGCCATTGCCGCTGCTGAAGTGCAGAATGCCTTCGCCTTTTGTGTAGACCGGAAACCAGTAGTGGCCGTCCACTTGCGCGCGCCAGGTCATAAACGGCGGATGCAGGTCTTCTTTGCCTTTGCGAGTATCGTCAGGGACTATGCGGCCGTTGGTGACGACAATCTGCAGGTCAGTAGCGTCGACCCAGATGCGCCCCAGGAAATAGCGCTTGTTCTTCTCGATCAGTTTTGGCTCTACCTCGAACACGTAGCAATCGACTTCATCAACTTTCTGGCGGCCTATGTATTTAACGTCGTACTGGGCAATCTCCTCATTGGTGAGGACAAATGGATAGCCGTGCGAGATGTCCTGCAGGTCGGATGGGGACATCATGACACGCTGCAAAGTGCTGCCCGGGGCGAAGACCACTTTCTCTGTGCGCCGGCCGGTGGAGTCGAAAGTAACGTCGTCAACTTCGTACCACTCGCCATCCACTTTGTTGCTGTCGTCCAGGGTCTGTACGCGCGCGTAGCGGCGATAGGTGTAGTGATTAAGCGCGTCCTGGAATTCAGTTTCTTTGGCGGCAAACTCCTTGATGATCTGTTCGGCGGGCACGGCGGGCGGATTAACGTCCATCCTGCCGAATCCGGAGTCGAGAGGCATAGGGGTAAAGCTGTCCTTATCCTGCGCGCTGACGGTGATGGCGCAGGCGACGAGTGCCAGAAAAATAGATGAGCGATGTGCTTTCAAAATGGAACGACCCCCTGGGGAACGAAGAACTTGCGATGCGTCGGGCGGTGAGATTGGTTGCAGAACAGCCGCTGCAACTTTAGACGCATGTACATAGCCTACGGGAAGTCAAAGAATATAGCTTCGAGAAATTTTGGTAATGTACGGCCAAAAGTCTGCGGTAAGCGGGACTCAGCAGACCCCGAAATTTAGAGAAATTCCACTCGCAGCGCTCTAGCCAACTCGCCAAATTGGGTTCCGAGCACGCCGGATCCAGGATCGGACAGGGAACCAGGCTTCAATGCCCGACTATTACAACATTCCGGCTCTGGTGCTGATCGAACTGCTGTTGCCGGCGTTCGGGTATCTCTATCTGCGTTTTCGCGACGCGCGCACCCTCCTATGGTTTCTCGGCTTCTTTTTTGCAGTTATCTCCATGGTGCTGGTCCACTTTGAAGGGCCGTCGGCGGCAAGCGATGTACATCCGTGGATGATGGCGACCGGGCAAGCTGCTATCCAGGTGAGCACGGCGCTGTTTCTGGCATCGCTGTCGCCGGGGCGCTTCCAGCTGGGCCAATTGCGGATTCTGTTTGTAATCCCCTATGCGCTTCCAGCGGTGATCGCCTCTGTGCTGGTTTACGGCGTGTTTCATGGCGTCACGCCTGCGGGGCCGGTGGTGTTTGTTGTTCCGGCGCTGGGCGCGGTGGCCATGTTTGTAGCGCTGCTTTGGGGAACGGCCAAAAGCAAGCTCCCGCAGTGGATCGGGTTTTCGTATTGCGCCGTCCTAGGCAGTTTTGTACTTTGGACTTATTTTGTTGCAGGCATGACGTGGGCGCTGATAGCAGTGCAATACGCCAACCTGCTGATGACGTCGCTGCTGCTGATCTTTGTGTTTCGGCGGTTAACGCCCGGAGTGGTGTTGAGCTCGGCGGGATTTGCCGTCTGGTCGCTGACCGCGCTGCAGATTTTCCCCGCGATTGGTCTGAAGCCAGTCCTGAATCTCGACTTGATTCATGTGATTGTGATGGGCCGCGTGGTGGCGGCTATCGGCATGATCATGCTGACGTTGGAAGACGAGCTGGACATCAACAAGCTGGCGCGCGAGCGTGAACGCAGGGCAAGGCGGGAGATGGAGGCCTATACGGCTCCTATCTTGGCGCGACGGCGCGTGGAAGATTTTGACCGGCTGGGCGATGAGATTTGCGAACTGGTGCGCGAGCATAGCCGGTTCAGACAGGCGGCATTACTGCTGGAGAACAGCGGGCGCTTCAGGCTGGCCGGTTCGGCCGGATTTGACGATGCCACGGTAATGGCGTTAAACGAAGTGGGGTCAAGGATCAGCCCGTTGGGTTTCCTGGAGCCGGGATCTGTAGCCCCGGCGGTGGAACAAAGCAAAACACTGATGCTGGATCTGACACCATGGCTGGCCCCGGGCGACGATCTAAAGCGGCTTGGATTTACCAGCGCGCTGGCTGTGCCGCTGCAGGGGCGCTCGACTACCGAAGGCGTAATGCTATTGGCAGGTCTGCGGCCTATTGAAGTGGATTACCGTGCCGTGGCGCAAAATGACCTGCGCGCCGACGATCTGCTGCCAATTGAAATGCTCGCGTCGCGGCTGCAGGCTACTCGAAGCCAAACCATGATGTTTGAAAAGCTGATCGACTCAGAAAAGTTCTCCGGCCTGGGCCAATTGGCTGCCAACGTAGCGCACCACCTGAACAATCCTTTGACCGTCATTCTGGGCTATGCGTCCCTGTTGGAAGAAACGGTAGCGCCGGGTGCGCCGGAACGCAAAGGCGTGGAGTCAATTCTGTCGGAGTCGCGGCGAATGCGATCGACGCTCGAAAGCCTTTCGCGCATCTCGCGGCCGCAGACCGATCAGCTGGCGGCAGTATCGGTCAGCGAAATGCTTGCCGACATGGGACAGCTTTACCGGAACGACTTTCTGCAGCGCTCCATTGAGTTCCGCATGAATATTGCGCCCGGGCTGCCACGGGTTCTTTGCAGCTCGCACCAGCTGCGGCAGGCGGTTCTGCATTGCCTGCAGTACTCAATCGCGGCGGTAGAGGGCCACGGTTCCGGCAGTGCGACAGAACAATCGAGGACCATCCGTCTGGAAGCGACATGCGAAGGACAACTTGTGCAGATCATGGTGGCCCATTCGGGTGTGGGGTTTGCAAGCCCCGAGCGCGCCTTCGATCCGTTCACGCCGGGCCAGGTTTGCGGAGAGACGGGCGGCTTGGGCTTAAGCCTGTGCGCGACAATCCTGCGCGATCACAATGGGCGGGCGTCGGCGGTGAACCTGGAGCCTCAAGGCGCGGCAATTGTGCTGGAGCTGCAGACGGCGTAGATCCAGTCGCCTGAAGCATCAGCGCTGATCACCAGCGATCACCTTCAGGCGTACCGCCCAAGGGCCGTTTATGTAGCGTGGGACAGGGAATCACGATGTTTCCACCGCAATTCTCAACTTCAACTTTTGGCCCCTGCGGCCGGCGCACTACCTCAATTACGGGCGAAGGCGTGCCCACTGGCGTTTTGGGAACCACCAATCCCTTGTCCATCCTGGGAAGACCAACAGATGCCACTCGAATTGGCTGCTTCTGGGTTTGGTCAGCCTTCAGGTCGAGCGCGGGCTGGGCTTTTTTTGCTGCGGGTCCGGTGGCAGCCGGTGGCGTGACTTTCCGCGAGGAATCTGCGGGACTCGGCGCGCCCACTGCCGGGGTACGAACCGATGCGACCAGCGCAGACGAATTGTCGGCCGCGCCAGAGGCCGAAGAGGGTGCCGGAGTATGAACCGCAGGGTAAACCGGCGCGGGAGTCTGGCTCGGATAGGTCTGCGGGGCAGCAAAACGGGCCTGCGGGTAGGGCTCCGAAGGGTAAGGCTTCCCTGGCGAATTCCGTCGAATTGCGGCCCAATTACCAGACCCTGCTGCGGTTTTACTAGTTCCACCCACAGAAGCCTTCACCGGTCTGCTGGATGCCGCGCCGGTCTTCAACGGGAGACGAGGAGACTCGCGATTCTCAACCCTCGTATTCTCAAGCCTCGTATTTCGATTGTCAGTTTTGGCCGCAGGGGCGGAAACAGCGTCCGGCTTCGAACTCTGATCTGGTAGCGGACTTTGCGATGCCTGGGCATCGGCCTGAGTCTCGACCTTTGGCGCCTCAACTATGGGCGCAGCCGGTGCGGGTGAAGCCGGCTTAAGCGACGGCGCTACTCCAACCGGCCCGTGTTGTTCGCCTCGGAACGTGCCACGATTTAGCTCATTTTTCACCACGAAAGCGCCCAGAGCAAGATTCAAAGCGATCATTGTGCCCGCAACAAGCCACGCCGAAGTGGGCCAGGAGCGGCGCGACCCGCTGCCGTACCTGCCTTCTTCCCGGTCGTCAAATTTGCGCCGGCGTGGCTCGAATTCACTGATACGACTCACCGCGGGGCTCCAAAACTATGATTTCGCTTAAGAAAGCCGGCTTTCGCAGACATAGCTAACTCTAGTTTCTACACACAAGCCTACATTTGATCAGATGCCATTAGTAACGTGCCATGCCGCCTCTTATGCCTGAAGCGTGGAATCCGTAGAATAGATGATGGATGGCATTTTTGGAACAATACGACGTGGTCGTGGTGGGAGCGGGCCACGCAGGCTGCGAGGCGGCTATGGCAGCGGCGCGCATGGGGCTCAAGACCGCCCTCATCACCATGAACATGGACCTGATTGCGCAGATGAGCTGCAATCCGGCAGTGGGCGGCGTGGCCAAGGGGCACCTGGTGCGCGAAGTGGACGCGCTCGGCGGCATTATGGGCGAGGTGGCCGATGCAGTAGGCATTCAATTCCGGCTACTGAATACGTCACGCGGCCCGGCAGTATGGAGCCCTAGAGCGCAGTGCGACAAGCAGCTTTACCGCGTCAAAATGCGCGAAGTGCTTGAGGCGCAACCGGGATTGCACATCCGGCAGGCTGAAGTCGTTGACCTGGTGCTGGAGGACAAGGACCAGGGTTCTGATGGGGAAACTGTCTCCGAGAGCGTCGACGAAATTACGGTTTTGCCGCGGCCGGTTCGGCCTCGTCGCCGAGTATTGGGGCTGAAGCTGCGCGACGGCCGCAGGCTTATGGCAGGAGCCACGATCATCACTACCGGCACATTTTTAAACGGGCTCATTCACTGCGGCGAAGAACGTTATCCGGCAGGCCGTAGCGGCGAACCGGCATCCGTACTGCTGGGCGAAGCCCTGCGGGCATTGGGGCTTCGGACTTGCCGCCTCAAAACGGGTACACCGCCGCGTCTCGATGGCCGCACAATCAAGTGGGACACGTTTGAAGAGCAGCCCGGCGATGTCGATCCCACGCCTTTCAGCTTCAGGACCAAGAAAATTGTGCAGCCGCAGGTCAGCTGCCACATCGCATTCACTACTCCTGAAACGCTGCGCATTATTCGCGAGAACGTGCACCGATCGGCCATGTACTCCGGGCGCATTGAAGGCATCGGACCGCGTTATTGCCCTTCTATCGAAGACAAGATTGTTAAGTTTCCTGACAAGACGCAACACCAGTTTTTTCTGGAGCCGGAAGGGCTGAACACGCACGAGGTTTACGTCAACGGCATGTCCACTTCGCTGCCAATGGAAGTGCAATGGCAGATCGTGCACTCCATTCCTGGGCTGGATGAAGCGGAGATGCTGCGGCCCGGCTACGCCATTGAATACGACAGCGTGGACGCGACTGAGCTTGATCGCACCTTGCGCGTGAAGTGCATGGAAGGGCTCTATCTCGCGGGGCAAATCAATGGCACCAGCGGCTATGAAGAAGCCGCATGCCAGGGAATCATGGCGGGCATCAACGCCGCGCTGTGGTTGAAGGGCGAAGCGCCCTTCACCATCGACCGCACCGAAGGCTACACGGGCATCCTGATCGACGATTTAATTTCAAAGGGTACCAACGAGCCGTATCGCATGTTTACCTCGCGCGCGGAGTTCCGGCTGCACTTGCGCATTGACAACGCCGATCGCAGGCTGACGCCGTTCGGGCGCAGGCTGGGGCTTATCGGCGATGAAGCTTGGGCGGAGTACGAGCGCAAGCAGGCACGCATGGCTGCACTGGATTATCTGCTGACCACCGGCAAAGTCAATACCGAGCGGCTTGAAGCGGCGGAGCTCAGTGGGCTGACCTCGACCGCAGGACAAACCTGGGCGCAGGTGCTGAAGCGCCCCGAAGTGACGATCGAGCCGATTCTGATGGCGCTGCGCGAACGGGTAACGCAAGATCCATTGCTGGCCGAGCTTGGCCGTCTGCTTGAGAGCGACACCAGCGAAGACGCGCATGTAAAGCGCGCCGTGCTGCGCAATGAAGTGCGCGCGGTTGAAACGGAGATCAAGTTCGCCGGCTATCTCGAGCAGCAGAAAAAGTCAGTTGCCAAGCTGAAAGCAGCCGAATCAGTAACGATTCCAGAATGGCTGGAGTACGGCACCATCAGCGGCCTGTCGCGCGAGATGCGCGAAACGCTGGAACGCATTCGTCCGATGACCATCGGACAGGCAAGCCGCATCCCGGGTGTGACGCCCGCGGCGCTGAGTCTTGTACATGTGTCGATCAGGCTGCAGGGTGAGCGGAAAAAAGCTCAGGCCCGGTGATCAATAGTCACGACCCTTCCAGTATTCCCGCGTAGCGCGCGCAGCAAATCATCTTTCACCGCGCTCTAACTAAAAACTGTTTCTGATCATGATCGCCTGCCTGTAATCTATGACGGTCGCGACGATCCCCTCTTTTCGTGAAGCCCCAATAGAAAGTAAATTCGCGAAATGCACTCGTCCGAACGAGACGATCCGGTTTCCACATTCTCTGAATTCGAAATCATTCGCAATGCTCTGGTAAAACGCGAATTCAATAACTGGACTGCGCAGTTGAATGATGAGGAGGGATGAGTGTCAGACACCAATGCTGTAGTTAAACCCACAAGGTAGGACGAGGCGAAAAAAGCGCTGAGGAGATTCTGGCTGGCTGGCACGGCTGGCGCATTTCTTTCTGGATTGTCCCGTTCTTTCCCGGCTGACTTTGCCACCAGATCGTTCCACCCAAATGTGCCTTACACGCTGGATATAGTCCTCCGGTATGGGTTCATGATGTGGTTTCTCTGCTACTTTGCAATCTCGTCCTTCAGCGCGGAAAGAGAACATGCCACAAAAAGCACACTGGCGAGTATCGTTCACGACCTTGGACAATCGGCGGTTTCCTTGCTTGCCATTTTCTATCTGGGCTTCGTTACCAGAGGCCAACCGCCCGACCCGGCCATTAAGTTCGCTTATGCAAATTTTGCCGTTCTTGTTATAAGCGGACTTTCATGGATGGTATTTCAAAGTTGGACAAACGTCTTATCGCGAATCTCTGTCCTGCGAGAGTTGGGAATAGTTTTTTCGGCACTGGGCATCACCTCTGCCTGGGTGTTTGCTGATTCATTGCACGCACAGAGCGTTCCTGCGTATGCGTGGTTCATCGCATTGCAGATTGGCTTATGGGCCACGCTGGCTCGCTATTGGTGGATCCAATGGAATATGGACGATGAGTCATTCGAAAACGCGAACATTTTCTCAGGTACTCCTGAAAAGGTTCACGAGAAGGTGGCGCCCCAAGTTCCCAAACCTGTTGAGCCAGCACCTGTTGCAGCGGCAGCCCCACAAACAAACGGCGCGGATGAAAAACCGCCTGCTGTGAAATAAAGCGTCCCATCAATGCACGGTCTCAATGCTGAATTCAGAACCGGCGCTCATGACACCCACCGCGTGATTCCAGTCACTGACGCCCGTCGAGCGTTGATGGAACATTCACGTAGAAGCCGCTGACCTCTCCTCGAAGAGTATCTCTCAGCTGGAAACGCACTCTCGAAATTGGCCACCGCTTCAGATAGATTGCCGCATCAGCGGTCAGGTGGCCCGAATGTTTGGGCGACGTCTTAAATTATTCAACTTTTTGATTTGTATTTCGATTTGGACTCTGCCCTTTGCGCCGGCAAAAGGAGGGGCGGCCCATTCTCCATCCAGTCGAGGTACGGTTCGAGACGCGGTTCAAGGCACGGTTCGGTTCGATCTTTTTAGGGGCTACCTGATGGTGGCCAGAGGATCAATCGGTCCCCTGAAAGGACTTCATTTCCTGCTCGATACCGGTACGAGCGCAACGCTCGTAGACACACGCATTGCAAGCAGGCTCAACATGGAAGGAGTGACCGAAGCCGTCAACGTAGTCTTCTACCAGGGCGAAGTGCAGGCATTTCATTCGTGGGCGCCAAGCATCGAACTCGGACCTGTGCGGCAGTTTCATCGTCCGGTGCTGGTCCAGGATTTGTCGATGTTTGATGCTGCGCTTCCAGTCCATATCGATGCCGTGATCGGGCTCGATGTTCTGGGTAAGACTCCCTTTGAAGTGGACTATCGACTCTGCAGGATCCACTTCGGCCACTTGCCACATCTTCCTGTTTCAATCCCTTTGAATAAGGAAGAAGGGTTGGCGATGGTGAACGTGGAGGTAAACCACGCCTCTGCGCACCTGATCTTCGATACCGGAACGCCCTCGCTTCTGATCTTTGGATCAAGAATTCCAAAGGCAATCGCGGGCCTGAAAGCGCATTGGCTTCAAAGCGATTCCAGCTCACGCGGCAGTTTGCAACGCAAGGCAGTGCGCTTGCCCAGGATGAAACTCGGCCAGGCTGAATTCATTCAGCAACAGGCAATCCTGGAGGAAAGCCTCGACGAAGGTGGTCGCGATTTCGATGGAGTGTTGAGCCCAGCGGCGTTGGGCATTGACGCATTCGTAGTTGACCTGGACCGCGGAGCTCTCGAAATAAGACTTGGGATGTAACCCGCGGCCAGCGATTACGCATCAGCCTACTGCTTGGCGTCTTTATCGCCCCTCGAGAAGAGTGGGATGTGGAACGGCTCCGAAGCCTGCGACGGTTTCTTCTGCTTGGTATTGGGGTTTTCCTGTTTGAGCGAGGTGCGTTGCGAGTTCACGCAAACCCATCCGCCGCGAAGCCGCTCGAACACATGCGTGAACACACCTTTTTCATCCACCGCTGCGGAGTTGACTCTGTGGTGCAGCGTATAGGTGCCATTGGCCACGGCAATGTCGCCCAGCATGCGCAGAGTAATCACCTTCTGCGTAAGCCAGACCGTCTTGTCATCGCCGTTGAGAACTTGCACAATCTGCTGATTGCGCGTGGTGATATCTCCGTTGGCGGCCACGTCGACAAAGAGCGGCGACAGCACATTCTCAAGGCTGTACTGGTCGTGCTGATTGACGGCGTTCGACCAGGTGTCCTCAATCTTCTGGAATTGCGTAAGGTCAGCGCTTTGTGAGGTGGTTACGCCAGCAGCGGGAACTCCCGTGGGTGCAGCCTGCGCAGGCGCCGGGGGCTGATCTTGAGCGAATGCAACACAGCAGGAGAGAAGGAAAGCAGATAAACAAGTAGAACGGATCATTAGGAAATTTGCTCCCATCACCATGATAACGCCCAGAAGGACTGCCTCTTTGACTCAAATGATCTGTTGGGGAGAGCGAGTCGTGTGCCGCGGTTTCGCATTGTGTGGTGCGTACTTTTTTATTTAATTCAGCGCCTGCAACCTGTCCGGCTGGTGGAGCGTCACCAGTGAGTCTTCGATCGAGATCCATCCATCTTTGCGGAACTGGCCCAGGGTACGGGTGACGGTTTCGCGCGTGGTGCAGGTCATTGAGGCCATTTCCTCATGCGTAAGCAGCAGAGGAAAACGGAACTCGCCGCCCTCAAGGTGTTCGCCAATCTGGTGCGATAGCTCAAGCAGCAAGCGTCCCAGTCGAGCAGCCACCGTTTCTGCAAGAGCGATGCGGCAGGCATCCTGCAGGGCAAAACGGTATTCCTGGCAAATGCATTGGACAGCGCGCATCTGCGCTTCTTTATGGCTGCGCAAAAAATTGAGGAAACGCTCTCGCTCGACGGGGCGGAGCTGCGCGGTGGTCAGCGATTCCGCTGAAACCTCGTAAAGGCCATGAGACAGCACAGCGTAAAGGCCGAGCACGGAGCCGGGACCGGCAACGCGCACAATCATCTGGCGATCTCCAGGCTGACCGGTGGTGAGCTTGAGATAGCCATTGCAAATGAGATAGAGGCACCGCGCCTCCTCGCCCTGCGTAAAGAGTGAGGCCTGTGCCGGAAGCGAAATGGTGCTGGTGGCCAATTCGAGATCGGCCAACACGGCGCTGCCGAGAGAACAAAACCATCCGGGGCGGCGATTGGAACAAGCAGCGCAACCTGCGGGTATCTGTCGCGTAATATGCTTCTGCCTGGTATGCATTTCTACGTTAATGTGAGAATCCGCCATAATCTTGCCTGCTCAGTACGTCATTAACCCCTTTATTTCCGCCGTCTCATCGACTCTGCCCGGCTCTAAAAGGGTCCAAAGCCGAGGTGGATCGTCGTAGGGCCCGCGGAGTCGAGGTTTTAGTTCTGACCGAAGTTTGCAGCAAGCGGCGAATGGATTGATGTGATGGGCCTCACGTCACTGCTCCCTCGAGATTCCCCTTTCTAAAGAACGGATCGTGATGTTCCCGTTTTGAGGTTTGGCATCGCCATGTGCGCTGGTTCACAACTGGGTATGGAAGGGGAGCATGTGTTAGCAACACCGAATTTGTGAGGATTTCCGTTATCGATGATTTCTGATTTCGACTGGATTCCGCCGCAAAGAGACCAAAGCGCCATCGACACTCCTGTGCATGAGTAGAAATCTCCTCATGGGCTAAACGACGTCATTGCCTCACTTGGGAGAGCACCAGGATAGTTTGCCGTCTGGCCAATACGGACGGAAGACGGATTCTTCCGTTGGATTAAGGAATGGAGCGAATGCCCTGCATTCAGATCACTCGGTGATAGGAAATACGCTTGTGAATTGTGTCACTTACGGTGTGTGACGAGCATCACCGCTCGATCACATGACAAAAACGTAATCTTCGTGGCATGTAGTGATGCTCCGCACAAGAGCAACTTCGGCAGGAAAGAGCTTCCGAATCAGCTTTGAGAGCAATAAAGGCGGTATTTTTCATGCATAAAGACAGGCCTGTAACGCGAATGAATTTTGGTGCAGTTCCGGGGATGAAGCTGGGATTGCGGTTTTTTTTAATTTTGGTGCTGGGCGCGGGAGTCATGAGCGCTGCAGCGCTTGGTGCTGCTGGTCCCAAGCCGAAAGCGGCGGAGACCAAGGCAGCCGCATCGTCAGACTTTGTTGGATCCGACACTTGCGTCACCTGTCATGCAGAGGTGGGCAAGAAATTCGAGGACAACGCCCACACCAAGATGGCGCAGATGCACGGCAGCAATGGCGCGACCTGCGAGAACTGCCACGGTGCAGGCAAAGCGCACGTTGATGGCGGCGGCGACATCTCGAAGATCTTCAATCCGGCGAAGCATTCGCCGAAAGAGGTGGATGAGAAGTGCATGAGTTGCCACGCGAGCGCTCATCCGAATTTTGATCGTTCCCCTCATGCCCGGGCGAACGTGGGCTGCACGAGCTGCCATAGCGTGCATGCCGGCAACGGAAAAGAGAAGCTGCTGAAAGCTTCGCAGCCTGCGCTCTGCTACCAGTGCCATGCTGACCAGAAGGCGCAGTTCAATATGCCCATCCACCACAAGGTCAACGAAGGGCTGGTCAAGTGCAGCGACTGTCACGATGTACATGGAACGTTCCTGGCCAACAATCAGAAGTCCACTGAAGACCAGAACGCCGTCTGCACCAAGTGCCACACGGATGTGCGCGGACCGTTTACCTTCGAGCATGCTCCGGTCAGGGCTGAGGGCTGCACGACCTGCCATACGCCGCACGGAACGCAGAATCCCAGGCTTCTGAACATGCCGTCGATTGCCACGCTGTGCAACCAGTGCCACAGCCCGCTCTCGGCAGGAGGAGTACACGGTCTGGATCCAGGTTCGACGACCGTTACGCCCTGCGTGACCTGCCACACGATGGTTCACGGCTCAAATGCCAGTCAAGCGTTTATCCGGTAGTGGATCAGTGCCGCACCTCGTGAGTTGATGCGGCACGAATCCCAAAGGTGGGTAAAGGCAAAGATTTCTTAAGGTCAGCGAGTTTTTTTAAGTGAGGCTTCATATGAATAGGAACGGTTGGTTTTCAGGGCTCCTTAATCAACAGCCCTTTACCGCAAAAGTCCGCCGCGCTGCAGGGGCTATGGCAATCGTCATGCTTCTGGCCGCGGCAGGAATCGCAGTTGCGCAGGACGCCAAGCCTGTGGTCCCGGCTCCAGAATCGAAATTTTCTACGCCGGATGGTTATACAAGTCATCACACGATCGACATGGGTGGCCGAATGTCCAACGTAGTTGGAAGCGGCGATATGTACAACACCCTGGTGAATCTTCAGAGCGGTCCGCGCGTACAAGGTGAGACTTTCGAAATGCACGCGCTTCCCGGCAAGAAGAACACTCTGGTCGATGATCTGAACGCTTTCGGCACGGGATTCGGCGGCGATCCGAACATCATGGCCAAGATTGACGCCAATAAGGGCAAGGTCTACGAGTTCTCAGGCATGTTCAGGCGCGGCCGTCTCTACTCGAATTACGATCTGCTGGCGAACCCTAACATTCCGGGCGGTCAGTCCATTCCTATCGGGCCGAGCAACGCTCCTACCGGCACGCTGCCGTGGCCGCAGGTAAGGCGGTCGCCGGTGATGTTCAACATTGTGCGCCGGATAACTGACGCGAACCTGACCCTCAGGCCGTTCGATATGTTCACGTATCGTTTTGCCTATAACCACAGCACCATGGAGGGTCCGACTCTGAGCCCTTCCTACACGATCATGAAGTACAACGCTCTGCTGCAACAGTATGAGCGCAATGGCAGCGACGATTACTTGGGCGCGTTGGACGTGAAGCCTTCGCCGGCAACCAAGATCACCGTCGAGGCCCAGATCAATCGCTATAAATCAGATACCTCGTTCACGCTTGATCCGAGCGGTTTTATGGTTCAGGAGGCGGATGGAACGCCTGCATACCTGGGCAACTATACTTCGCTGACGCCTTATGCCGGCACAGGACTTAGCGGCATTTGCAATACCTCAAGCATGGGCAGCGCGTTCACAAGCGCAACTGTCTACACGCTGCTGTCGCCCGCCAACAAGCCCGGCGGAATGCCTATCATCAACCCGGCATGCGCTGTAGTTACAAGCTATGTGCGCAGCCAGCCGACGCGAATCTTGACGCCGACGGTGACGGTTCGTGTGCAGAGCACGGCCCTCAAGAACGTCAGCATGAATGGCAACGTTCACTACACTAACGGCAACTCGAACATGCCGAACTACTTCGAGAGCGCGCAGGGCCTGAACGGTTCGGTGCGCTCTGTAATCTGGAATGGCGGCAAGGCCTACGCGCAGCGCTCAGTCATCGGTGCGGACTTCGGTTTCTCGTGGCGCGCGGCTCCGACCGTGAGCATATCGGACCAAGCGTCCTACTCCAGCATTCATGAGCCGGGCAATTCGATTATTCCTCCGCAGGTAACTCTATCGACACCGAGCACCGCGGGTAACCAGACCATCAACTACTCCGGTCCATTGACGACAGGCGTCGGTTCGCTGCCTCACGGCATCAACGGCGTAAAGGTCTACAACTACTATGGCCAGGAATATGTCATCAACAATCTGACATTGGGCTGGGACGCTTCAAGGCTTGCTCGTTTTGCTCTCACATACCGCTTTAGCAATCGCAACATCGGCCAGGGCGTTCCACACCAGGGCCCGATTCCGGATGTACTCGGCGATCCAGTCAACGGAACGATCGCCATTACTGAGAATGCCGGAGTGTTCAATGTGGCTCTGCATCTCGCCAAGGAATGGGAACTGAACGGCTCGGCTGAAGTTGGTTATGCTGATAACGCATTTACCGCGGTAGGCCAACGGCAGTTCAGGCAGTTCCGGGTGCACACGATTTACAAGCCGAAGACCTGGGCGACCATCTCGGGCTCTTTCAGCGATCGCGAGCGGCACAACAATACCTCAAACAACGCAGCTGCGATCACTGCGGGCGATGCAAATTACAACGGCCCGATCAACCACGTCGATTACAGCCGCATCGGCAGTATGGGCGTGATGTTGGCGCCGAGCGAGCGCTGGGGAGTGAATTTCAACTACTCCTATAGCGACGTGTACGCGGCAACCAACATCTGCTACAGCAGCGGAGCTGCAGCTGCTACAGCTACCACCCCGGCGATCGCAGGTGCGGCCACCGTTACCAGTTCGGGAGCACCCAACCTTTGCGTTGGCAACGCGACCTGGTTTGCCAGGGATTTCATGGATGCGCCGACGCAGATCGGGATGGCGTCGTTCAACTACAACCTTACCGACAAGGTTCACTCAAATGTGGGCTACACAATCAGCGACGTAAATGGCAGCCGATTCTTCAACGACGCGCGCGATGTGAACGGCTCCATGGTTTCGCATTACCAGTCACCCTTTGTGAACCTCTCTTACACCATGCATCCGGGACTGATCTGGAAAGCCCAGTACAACTTCTACGGCTACGGAGAAGGTGGACCCTCAGGCGCCCCGTTGTGCAGTACAGCTACATCGATTACCGCGACGATTACTCCTTGCGCAACGATTGGAGTTCCAACCGGTTTGACGGAAGGGACCGCAGGTGCAACAGCGCCTCGTGTGTTCCACGCCAACAACGTAATGCTTGGAGTCCACTACGAGTTCTGATCGCTGAGCTTTCAGAGCGAGTGAACATATTTGATTTCACCAGCTGGTAACAAGGTGGCTCTATCCTGACGGACTGAGCCACCTGACCACTTAAGAAGTAAGGAAAGAAGGAAAGATGATGAAGATCAGGACTGGAATCGCAACGATCGCCATCATGGCTGCTACAGCGATTGCCATGGCCCAGGGGCCCGGCGCGGATGTCTACAAGACAAGGTGCCAGAGTTGCCATGGAGCCACTGGCGTGCCGAGCCCGGCGATGGCCAAAGCGATGGGCGTAAAGCCCATTGGTGAAGTGAAAAGTTCGACCGAAGCGAAGATGATTGCCGTAACGACGAACGGCGCAGGTAAAATGCCGGCGTTCAAGGGAAAGCTGACCGATGCCCAGATCAAGGATTCGGTAGGCTACTTCCGGTCGTTAGCGAAGTAATGATGTCCAACACAACTCCCTGACCGTGGTTGTGTTTGATGAAGTAAGATCAGATTGATTTTGCAATAGCCGTTTCGAGAGTTCGCAGATTTGGGCCCGCGAGCGGAGAAAGCAAAGCAAGAGTCGGCAGGTGCAGCACAACGAGTACTGGCCGCAAATTGATTGAGGAGTTTTCCCATGACTAAGACAATGCGTTCCCTGTTGGTGCTGACCGCCGCCGTTACGCTGGCCGGCACATTGGCTTTTGCCGACTCCGGCGAAGCGACCTACAAAGCAAAATGCATGAGCTGCCACGGCTCTGCCGGCACACCTAGCGCCGGCATGGCAAAGGCGATGGGCATCAAGCCCGTTTCTGATCCCTCGATTAAGGCTTTGACCGTTGCCCAGATGGAAGCTGCGGTGAAAAACGGCAAGGGTAAGATGAAGCCGATCGCTGGTCTGACGGACGCCCAGGTCAAGGACGTTGTTACCTACTTCCGTTCACTGAAGTAAGCAGTACAATCAAAGACCGAGAACCACGACAAGCGTACTTCTTCGTCTCTTGAAGCCTTGCATTGGCATAGCGTGGTGGCTCACTTCCGTGAGTCGCCACCCAGCCTCGCAGGCATGGTTATTCGACAGATAGAGAAACGCTGCAGGCCCGCCCCCAATTGGCGACAGCACGATAGAACTGCCTGGAGTCTGAACGCTAGATACCGGCTTGTAGAACAGCGGTACCGAGCGCCTGGTCATAACTTGCGCAGTGGTCGTGGTCTCGCTCATCAAGGCGGGCTGTTCGTTTGCTCGCGGAGGAATAAGTGGCAGCATTTCAGAAGTTCCGTGAAAACTGGGTAAGGCCGGCGCTGTTCTTTGGCAACAACCCCATCAGCCTTGCCGGCGGCGCCATTACAAGCGCGTCCGGCGTCACCATGATCGGTTACTGGCTGGTGGAATTGTTTGGCCGGTTCAACGACAACCCCTATGTCGGCATTATCTTTTTCCTGCTTTTGCCTGCGGTGTTCATCGGCGGCCTGCTGCTGATCCCGATCGGCGTGTTTCTGCGCCACAGGACGCTGCAGAAGGCCGGACAAATTCCAGCGCAGTATCCGAAGATCGATTTGAACGACAGGATGTTCCGTCACGGACTGGACATTGTGCTGGTGGCCACCATTGTGAACCTGCTGGTGGTTGCGATGGCGAGTTATCGCGGCGCGGCTTACATGGATTCACCGGAGTTCTGCGGTCAATCGTGCCATGTAATGCATCCGGAATACACGGCCTACAAGGTTTCAGCGCACTCGCACGTAGCCTGCGTGGAGTGCCACATAGGATCGGGCGCGCAGGCCTACTTCAGCGCCAAGGTAAACGGCACCAAGCAGCTGCTTGAAGTCACATTCAATCGCTATCCCACGCCCATTCCCTCGCCTGTTACGAGTTTGCGACCGGCCCGCGTCATCTGCGAAGGTTGCCACACGCCCGCCAAGTTTGTAGGCGAAAAATTGCTGGTGAAATCGAACTTTGCCGATGACGAGCAGAACAGCGAAACGCAGACCGTTCTGGTGCTGCATCTGGGCGGCGAAGATTCGCTGTCGCGCCTGAGCGGCATTCACGGCGTCCACCTGAACCACATGGAGTACATTGCTACCAGCGCGGACCGTAACACGATCCCCTGGGTGCAGCGGCAGAACAGCGACGGATCGGAGACGGTATTCGCGTCGACCGCGCTGAAAGGCGCGCAACCGCAGGGCGAGCGGCGCACCATGGATTGCATTGACTGCCATAACCGCGCTTCGCACACCTTTGTCACGCCGGAAGAAGCAATCAACCGCGCCATGGCCGATGGAGCCATCAGCACCGATTTGCCCTTTATTCATAAGGAAGGCCTGGAACTGCTGAAAACCACCTATGCCAGCCAGGACGAAGCTCGCACGAAGATTCCCGCCGAGCTTGAGAACTACTACAAGAACTCAAAGCCCGAGGTTTTGAACGCGAAGGCAGCACAGGTGAAAGCCGCCGGCATCGAGTTGGCGACTCTCTATTCGCAGAACGTTTTCCCGGACATGAAGGTGACGTGGGGAACGCGTCCCAACAATATCGGGCACATGAGCTATCCAGGCTGCTTCCGCTGCCACGATGGCGACCATGTGGCAAAGGACGGCAAGGCGATTACGCAGGACTGCGCCAACTGCCATAACTTGCTGGCGGTGGAAGAAGCCAAGCCAAAGGTGCTTTCGGATCTGGGGCTGTAGACAGGATTTGCGAAGGAAGAAAAACGGCGGCTGGATGGATCGGAGCCTGATTCCGAACCATCCAGCCGCCGCTTTCGTCTATAAATATCTTTAGCGAGCCTGGACAATAAGATAACGTCTTGCCGATAGCTTAGGATGCGACGATCCAAACACCAATAGCATGAACAGCGCAGCGATATGCCACAAAAGTTGCAGAGGTCGGTTCGAGTCTTGCCCGCGAGGGCTCCGGCGGGCCAAGGCACTTCACCGCAGCGTGATAGGCTGGCATTTCGTGTGAGAGGAGCCCACTGCCGATGTCTGCAAGCCTTCCTTATCATTTCAATCTGATTGCCGCGGCCCGCGCGACGATGATCGAACACGGATTCAGCCCGGATTTTCCGGCAGAGGCCAAGGCCGAGGTAGTGGTAATCGAAGCTCAACCCGCGCTACCTGCCGCGCCGGAAGCAAAAGATCTCCGCAGCCTGCTTTGGTCGTCGATCGATAACGATACGTCAAAAGACCTGGATCAGATTGAGTGGGCAGAGCAACTGCCGGACGGGCGCATACGCGTGCTGGTAGGTGTGGCGGATGTTGATGCCCGTGTGAAGAAAGGCTCGGCGCTGGATAAGCACGCCGCCAGCGAGACCACTTCTGTCTATACCGGTGTTTCGGTATTCCCCATGTTGCCGACGGAGCTGTCGGAAGGTATCACCTCGCTGAACGAAAACGAGGACCGTGTCGCGGTCGTCGTCGAGATGTGCGTGGACGAATCAGGCACTGCGTCAGACGGAAAGGCGTACCGTGCGCTGGTGCGCAATCGCGCGCAATTGGCCTACCCAAGTGTGGGCGCGTGGCTTGAAGGTACAGGACCGGCTCCGGAAAAAGTGGCGGCGAATGCGGAGTTGGTTGCGCAACTGAAGCTGCAGGACGCGGCTGCCCAGCGCATGGCGGGCGGACGCTTTCAGCACGGTGCGTTGGATCTGGAGACGATCGAAACGCGGCCCGTGATGCTTGACGACGAGGCAGTGGAGATTAAGCGGCTTGAAAAGAGCCGGTCAACCTCGCTGATTGAAGAGTTCATGGTGGCGGCCAACGGCGTGGTTGCCCGGATGTATGAAGAGGGTGGGATCGCCAGTATCCGGCGCATTGTTCGCACACCCAAGCGCTGGGACCGCATCGTCGAAGTAGCTGCCGGCCTGGGAACCACACTGCCGGCGGTGCCCGATTCGAAGGCGCTGAACGATTTTCTGCTGGCACAGAAACAGAAAGATCCCGATCACTTCCCAGACCTTTCGCTGGCCGTCGTCAAGCTGATGGGGCCCGGTGAGTATGTGCTGGTGAAGCCCAACGAGGTTTCGCCGGGGCACTTCGGGCTTGCCGTGCAGGACTACACCCACTCCACCGCACCGAACCGGCGTTTCCCAGACGTGGTGACGCAGCGCATTCTGAAGGCGTTTCTGGCCAAAGAAACCCAGCCATATACTGCAGACGAACTGGGCGCCATTGCGGCACGCTGCACGCTCATGGAAGATTCGGCGCGCAAGGTAGAGCGCGAAATGCAGAAGCGCATCGCAGCCGTGGTGCTGCATCCGCACATTGGCCAGACCTATCGGGCCATTGTGACCGGCGTCAACCAGTACGGCACGTTTGTCCGCACGCTCGATCCGCATGTGGATGGCAAGCTGGTGCAGGGCGGCAAAGGACTTGATGTCGGCGACAAGGTGACAGTCAAGCTGATTTCGACGAATCCTGAGAAAGGGTTTATCGACTTCGCGGCCCAAGCATAGGATAATCAGAAACTTAAGAGTATCTGAATGATAGATAGTAAAACGCAGGAATTCGGTATCCTGCGGCACCCTCTGCTCCTCTAACTAAAGAGCACCAAGCAAAGATGGAGCGGAACCAAGCGCATATCGTCCGTCATTGATTCAGGCTGGCACTGATTCCTACCAAAGAAAGCATCAACAATACACTCGGACGGCTGGATAGAATCACGGTGCGATTCGGACCTTGAACACCGTGGAATGCGAGAATTTTTTTAGGAGAGCTATTCTGCAAAGGATGAAAGTTATCGCCCGCTTGGAGTTTCTGGCGCTCGTCTGCGGTGTGATGATGGCCGCCCTCTCTGCGCCCGTACTGGGCCAGAACAACTTTCAAGCTGCAGTAGAATTGGCCACTGAACGGTTGCCGGAGGCCCCGCTTCCGCAGATCGAAATTGCCCAGAACGAAGGGCAATCGACCAGCGCTGCTCAACCGGAAAAGCAAGAGACCGATCGCCAAAAAGCCGACGAACAACTTAAGGCCCAGGAGCACCAGCGGGTGCTGGGTGTGCTTCCGACATTCAACATCACCTATCTTGGCGACTCAACCGTGAGCATGACAGCCAAGCAGAAGTTTGGACTTGCCTTCCGCTCCATGACTGACCCTGTCGCATTCATTACGCCCTTTTTTGTAGCCGCATATCACGAGGTCGGCGATGACAACGAAGGGTTTCCATGGGGCGTAAAGGGACTGGGTGAGCGGGCAGGAGCGGCATACCTTGACTCGTTTGACGGCACCATGCTGGGTAACGCATTGTTGCCATCCATTTTGCACCAGGATCCGCGCTATTACCGCAGGGGTTACGGAAGCGCCGGCAAGCGACTTATGTATGCCGCGGCAACCAGTTTTATTACCAAACACGACAAAACCGGGAAATGGGAGCCGAACTACTCGAACATGGGCGGTAACATCGCGGCCGGTGCACTCTCGAATTTGTATTATCCCTCCGGTGAAAGCGGTATTGGCCTGACGATCAGCAACGGATTCATTGTGACGGCAGAAGGGGCGTTAGGCGCGGTTTTCGATGAGTTCTGGCCCGATATTTCGCGCAAGTTTCTGCACAAGGATCCGACAAACGGGCTCGATGCCCAGCGAAAAGCCTCTCACACATCAAAGTAAGACGCTGTGGGTAATCTATAAATAAATCCTCTGAAATCTCCAATCCGGGACGAAGCCAAATCGGGCAAATCCCACCATAAATGGTGTGATTTATGACCTTGCCTCCTGTTGCAGCCATGGGGTATCGTGATTTCACAATTTCGAGCGAGAAATTATTCGCGGCTGGACCGCAGGCGAGCCATACCTCTCAAGTGGTAGGCCGTGAAGGTTCCGGCTCGGCTCGAGGTACGCGGGTTCTTATTCCGGGGGGAATAGATGAAGAAGCTAGTAATCGGCAGATCGATCATGGTGCCGTATCTTGTGATTTTGGCGATCGCCGTTTCGCGCCTCGTGTTCACTCATCCTTACAATCTGATTCCTATCCTCTCAGCCCTGTTGTTCTTTGGAGCATGTCGGCCGACGCGTGAATTCGGCATTGTGGTGCTCGGGCTCATTGGCCTTGATATCTTCATCACCACTCATCAATACGGATACAGGCTTGCTCCCGACCAGGCTCTCACGTGGATGTGGTACCTGGTGGCCGTAAACCTGGGTGCGGTGGCGCTCAGCCATAAAGTCACAGTCCGGCGCATTGTCGGATCGTCGCTGCTGGCTTCAATTTCGTTTTTTGTTGTAAGCAATTTCGGCGTGTGGTTTGCATGGAATATGTATCCGAAGACATTAGCCGGATTGGCCGCATGCTATGTTGCTGCGCTGCCGTTCTTCAGAAACAGCGTGGAGTCCGAGTTGTTATGGAGTACGCTGCTGTTTGGGCTGGCTCGCTATAGCCAGACAGTACTGGTTGGCACGCGTTTGAAACGGGCTTGCTCCTGATGGCTGAGAGGTTCGTTCGAAAGGGGTGAAAATGGCCCTCGATAGAAATATTTATGACGCAATATTGAACGGTAATGCAAAGCAGGCATACGCAGCCACACAGGCCGCACTGGCCGCGGGCGCAGAGCCGATGACGTTGATTCAGGACTCAATGGTTCCAGCAATGGACGCGGTGGGAAAGCTGTTTGAGTGCGAGGAATATTTTGTGCCTGAACTGCTGCTGGCCGGCCGCGCCATGAAGACCTCAATGGAGCTGCTGAAACCGTTGCTGAGCGCTGCAGGCCAAAAGATGGCGGTGCGCGTAATTATCGGAACAGTAAAGGGCGACCTTCACGACATCGGGAAAAATATTGTCGCGTCCATGATGGAAGGCAGCGGGTTTGAAGTCATCGACCTAGGCACAGACGTGACGCCGGAAAAGTTTGTTAACGCGGTCCGGGAGAACAATCCGCATGTGGTCTGCCTGTCGGCGTTGCTTACCGTGACCATGCAGGCGATGAAGACGACAATCGATGCGCTTGAGACCGCCGGCGTCCGCGCGCAGGTAAAGGTGCTGGTGGGCGGCGCGCCGGTAACCAGCCAATACGCCCGCGAAATCGGCGCGGATGGCTACAGCGACAATGCCAGCGGAGCTGTATCCCTGGTGAAAGAACTGCTGGGCCAGCTAGCGGCGTAGTCTGCGCACTCCGTTTAGCAAAAGGCACGCGACAGTGTTGAGGTGGTTAGTTGGGCGGGCTGGGATCCGCTGAACCATGCGATTGAAAGCGATCATCTGCCAGGTATTCACGCGCGAAATGGAAGACATCATCGCGCGTTCCAACCACACAATCGATTTGGAAATTATTCCCATGGGGCTGCATAGTCGCGGCGCCGAGATGCACACCTATCTGCAGGAACGCGTGGACGCGGCCGATGATGCAGGATACGACGCCATCCTGCTGGGATATGCGCTTTGCGGTCGAGGTACCGAGGGTTTGCAGGCGGGAAAGACGCCGCTGGTGCTGCCGCGCGCTCACGATTGCATTGGCGTGCTGATGGGTGGCCACCAGAACTTCAATGCGTACTTTCAGGAACATCCCGGGACCTATTTTCGGACGCCGGGCTGGACGGAATTTCAAACTCCAGACTCAGAATTGGAGCCGCCCTTTGCCGCAACGAGGCCGCAGCTAGGCGAACGCAGCACGCTGAAAGAACTGATAGCGGAGTATGGCGAGGAAGACGGCAAATTTCTGTTTGAACAGTTCAATGCTTTCCGCAAACACTACACCGGCCTGACATATATCTCGTTACCGGTGGCGTCAGACGAGGCCAGCCGCAGCAGGGCTCGTGCCGAAGCTGCCAAAGAGGGCTGGAAGTTCGAAGAAGTTAAAGGCACCCTCACTATCCTTGAGCGGCTGGTCAACGGTGAGTGGAGCGGCGGAGACGTTCTGCTTGTACCGCCGGGCGCTACCATCCACGCCAAAATGGGCGACGCGACCTTAGACGCCGAATGAAACCAGGTAATGTAAATGTCAGGCTTGAGCCGCTGGCAGTAGAACTGTCCGTCGCATGCGGCGCAGAGCTGCTTGGCACGCTGGCCGATCACGGTGTCGAATTTCCGTGCGGCGGCGCGGGCAATTGCGGCGGTTGCCGAGTACGTGTTCTGTCTGGCTCGCTTGCAATCAGCAAAGCTGACCGCGAAATCTTCACTCATGAAGAGCTCGAACAGGGATGGAGGCTTGCATGCCAGGCCCATGCCGATGAGTCCCTGGTACTCGAGTGCGAGCAGTGGGAGATGGACGTGCTCTCCGATGCGAGTGCGCCCATTGCGCGCGGCAAGCGTGGACTCGGCGTCGCCATCGATCTTGGCACCACAACAATCGCCGCGCAGTTGCTGGATTTAAATACCGGCACAGTGTTGGCCATTGAGACAGAATTGAATCCGCAGGCCCGGTTTGGATCAGATGTGATGAGCCGGGTGCATGCGGCGCTCGAAGGGAACGATCTAACAACCGTGTTGCGAGTGACGCTTGGCAATCTGGTAGCGCGGCTTGTTCGCGGACGCGCAGATGAAGTCATTAACGTCGTGCTGGTAGGCAACACGGTTATGCATCATCTATTCGCCGGCTGCGATGTGGAGCCGCTGTCCCACGTCCCGTTTGCTTCACCAAACTTGGGCACGCAGGTTTTTGCTCCGCGGGAGCTTGCATGGGGACTGCCTACGGAGTGCCCCATCCGCTTCGCCCATTGTCTGGGCGGCTTTGTCGGATCAGACATTCTTGCCGGTATTGTTGCCACCGGTATGGCCGCCAGTGACGAACTGGTAGCGCTGATTGACCTGGGCACCAATGGCGAAATTGCCATCGGTAATCGCCACCGGATTGTCTGCGCATCCACCGCCGCGGGACCGGCTTTTGAAGCGGGCGCCATCACCATGGGAATGCGCGCGGTGACGGGCGCAATCTCGCACGTCTCGCTGATTGATGATGAGTTGAAGGCCACAGTGATCGGTGATGTAGAGCCGCGCGGCATTTGCGGAAGCGGGCTGGTGGATGCAGTTGCGGCGGGCCTTCGCAGCGGAGCCATTGTGGCCTCAGGCCGCATCGCCGATGGGACAAAAGTCTTCAAAGTGGCAGGGACCGTGGTTCTGTATCAGTCCGACATTCGCGAACTGCAATTGGCCAAAGGCGCAATCGCCGCGGGCTTCCGGATTCTGCTGCGTAAACTTGACGCGGACATCGGCGCGGTCAGCAAGGTCTATCTCGCCGGCGCATTCGGCAACTACGTGCAGATTGAAAGCGCCATCCAGATCGGCCTGATTGAGGTTCCGCGAGCTGTTGTGCACGCGGCCGGAAATACCGCATTGCGGGGAGCGAAAATGCTGCTGGCAACCGAAGAGCCCAGTTTGCCCATCATTGAACACATAAGCCTGGCAGTAGACCCCAGCTTTCAGGACGAGTTTGTTGACTCCATGCGCTTCCCCGAGTCGTCGAGCTTACACAGGCCCGGTGCATAACGCCGCTATTACGCGGCCCAACATCCATCCCACGTTATTTACACTCATTTGCAGGGAGAACGGAACTCGAACCATGCCTCATCCTCAAATCAAGTTTGGAACCGATGGCTGGCGCGGCGTCATTGCCGACGACTACACCTTTGCCAACGTGCGTACCGCCGCCGAGGCAGTCGCCGCCTATGTGCACGCCAAGGAAAATCCAGCGAAGGGCTTGTGTATTGCATACGACACGCGCTTCGGCTCAAAAGCGTTTGCGCGCGCATGTGCTGAGGTGATTGCAGCCACGGGAATTCCCGTGGCGCTGGCCCCGGTTATTACGCCCACTCCGGCGCTGAGTTATGCCGTGCGCGAGCGCGGCGCGGCAGGCGGAATCATGATTACCTCGTCGCACAACCCTGCGCAGTGGAACGGAGTTAAGTACAAGGCGTGGTACGGCGGATCGGGCAAGCCATCGATCATCGCCGAGATTGAATCGTACCTGGGCCAGCCGGTGCCGAAGCCTGCGCAGCAGGCGCCGATCGAGGAAGTCGATTTTCTTCCGCCTTATCTAAGCGCGATTGAGAACTTCGCTGATCTGGATCTCATTGCGAAGTCGGGCATGAAGTTCTGCATCGACTCAATGTATGGTGCCGGCGGAACAATTCTCTCCACGATTCTCGATCGCATCGGCGTAGCCAACCTGACCATCCGTTCGAATCCCGATCCGCTGTTTCCGGGCATCAATCCTGAGCCAATTGAGCCGCACATTCGCGCGCTGGGAGAAGCGGTGGTGGCCAACGGTTGTCAGGCCGGCCTCTGTACGGATGGCGACGCGGACCGCATCGGCGCGACGGACGAAGACGGAAACTTCGTCGATCCGCACAAAATTTATTCGATCCTGCTCAGCTGGGTTCTGCGCCGCAAGGGCTGGCCGGGCGCTGTCACGCGCGCGTTCAACACCACCAAAATGCTCGATCGCATCTGCAAAAAATATGGGCGTGAGCTTATCGAGCACGGCATCGGGTTCAAGTATGTCTGCGACCTGATGTTGGAGCGCGAGATTGTGATGGGTGGTGAGGAGTCCGGCGGCATCGGATTTCAGCGGCACCTGCCGGAGCGCGATGGGTTGCTGAACGCGCTGCTGCTTGCAAACGTGATGGCCGAAGAAGGCAAAACGATGGGCCAGCTAGTCGCCGATCTGCAGGCGGAGTACGGCGAACATCAGTACGGCCGCATCGATCTGCATATCTCCGACGAAATCAAGAATGGAGCTATCGCCAGGGCCAAAGCGCTGAAGACGGGCGATGCGGTGTTTGCAGGCATGCCGATTTTGCGCCAGGAAAATTTGGACGGCGTGAAGTTCTACCTCGACAATCCTGAAGCAAAGACCAAGCCGAACGCTGCAGAGACATGGTTGCTGCTGCGCGCCAGCGGAACTGAGCCGCTGATGCGCATCTACACAGAGTCATGCTCGAAAGAAGCGGTGGCAATGCTGCTGGAGTCAGCGCGGAAATTTGCGCTGAGCGCGTAGCGTAGCCCCATTTCGCTGGCCCAACGACAAAGCGATCGCCGCATTCAATGCGCGTGTACCAGGCAGCATGAAGATAGCCAGGGTGCAGTGCCAGGCAGACCGCCTCACCAATCTGTGCCTGCAGGTATTCGCTGTGCGGCACGCTCAGTTTGTTGGTTCCGTCGAACGGTCCCCAGGCGGCTAAGTCGAGATAGTAGGTGGTGGACCTGCCATGCACTTCGTGTTCGCCTACGACTGACGTGGCGAAGGTTGTTGCGGGTGCATGATCGAGCAGCGTATCGGCATCCATAACAACCCCATAGCCGTACATGCATCCGTACATGAGCATGATGAGCACAAAGCCTTGTACGCGTGGTCCTCTCTGGGTATAGGCAGAAAAAGCAAATACATAAATTGCCGCAATGAGCGCGCCCCATAACAGCAGCGGCTTATACGAAACAAAATGCATTGCAATGGCGCCGAACATCAACCCTATTCCTGAGACAAGTCCTGCAATGGACAGGTCGGAGCGTGGATCGCGCTTGGGTTTGCCCACGGCATAGAGCAGCGGGTCTTTGTGCATCAGATAGAGCACCATCGCAGGAACGAGCGCCAAGACGACTGCTGGTGCCAGGCGCAGCGGGCTTTGATAAATGACGAAGACCACAGCAGCGACGATGGCCACCGCCGACAACGCAATGTTGAGATTTTTTGCCTGCTTAAGGGCGTTCAACCGCTCGTCGGGGGTCGTCCCCAGATCCTGTGCCTGCTTGATCTCTTCAAGCAGCGCATTGCGGTCGCGCTCATCAAGATCCGTGAGCTGCTGTCGCCACGCACGAAGATCATCGCAGTCAAACCATTTTTGAATCTGGATGCTGCCGCGTCCCTGCTTGAGCTGCAGCCTCCAGAACGACCCGTTGCGCGTGCTGATGGTGCGGTAGCCTTCAACGTCGCTGAGTTCCGCAGTCTGTTCGCGGAACGCGCCGCGTACTTCAATGTGTGAGCCGTCAATGATCAACCGCGAGCGAATGGCGAGAGCCAGCAGATAGGCGCCGAGGCAAACAGGAAGAAGCGCCAGGGCAATGGGAGCGGCTCCGGTTTTGCCCGACTCCGCAGAAGTTGCATACCAGGCAAGAATCCCGATTCCGGCAAGGAACGCGCCGAGCACAAGATAGAGCGCACGCTGCCACCCTCGCATCCGGTACTCACGCGGACTAAAATTCGAACCCTGCAAGGCAGTTGTCCCCCGGGAGTTACCGCATTTTTATCACAGGTCGCCTGCAGCAGCTATGAAATGACCGCAACCTTGGCGCGCTTGCCGAGTCGCACCACAACGCGCGCGGGCAATTCCGCCAACGTGATGTTGGGGTTCTCAGCGACCTCGCCATCAAGCTTGACGGCTTTTTCGCCGATCTTGCGATTTGCTTCAGCGCCGCTGGCGGCAAGGCCCATAGCAATAAGCAATTTGGGCACGCGAATCTGCATCGCTTCCGGCCCGGCCACCGAAGCGTAAGCAATAGCCAGCTCTTCAAGATCCTCGGCGGTTTCCTTCTGCTGGAACATGCGCGCCCAGTTTTCATCGGCGCTTGCGGCAGCCGCTTCCCCATGAAAACCGGCGACAATCGTACGCGCCAGCCGCTTCTTCACTTCCATCGGGTGCAGCGAGCCGGCCTTCACGTCCGCCTGAATGGCCTCGATCTCTGACTGGCGCATGTCGGTGAGGAAGACCCAGTACTTCCACATCAGCTCGTCGTTGATGCTCATGAGCTTGCCGTACATCTCGCTGGGTGGCTCATTGATGCCGATGGCGTTGCCAAGCGATTTCGACATTTTCTGCACGCCGTCCAGGCCTTCAAGAATCGGCGTCATCAGCACGATCTGCGGCTTCTGCCCGTAGTGGCGCTGCAATTCGCGCCCGCATAGCAGATTGAACTTCTGATCGGTGCCGCCAAGCTCCACGTCGCACTCAAGAGCAACGGAATCGTAGCCCTGCATCACGGGGTAGAGCAGTTCGTGCAGGCTGATGGGCTGCTCAGCCTGAAAGCGCTTGCTGAAATCGTCGCGCTCCAGCATTTGCGAAACAGTGAAGTGCGAGGTCAGTCGGATGGTGCCTTCGTAGCCGAGCTTCCCAAGCCACTCGGAGTTGTAGCGAACCTCGGTCACGCTTTCGTCGAGAATCTTGAAGACCTGCTGCTTGTAGGTTTCGGCGTTGGCGTCTACCTGTTCGCGCGTAAGCGGCTTACGCGTCACGTTGCGGCCGGTGGGGTCGCCGATGAGCGAAGTAAAGTCGCCGATAAGAAAAATGACGGTGTGGCCAAGCTGCTGGAAATGGCGCAGCTTGCGCATCAGCACGGTGTGGCCCAGGTGCAGGTCAGGCGCGGTGGGGTCAAAGCCGGCTTTAATGCGCAGCGGGCGGCCGGTCTTGCGGCTGTCTTCAAGGCGCTCGCGCAGGTCGCTTATGCGGATGATTTCTGCCGCGCCTTTTTCGAGCAGGTCCATCTGCTCATCGACGGCCGGAAAATTGCGGGATAATGACGTACTCATGGCGTCTTTTAGTATACGGGGCCGCGATTCACCGCAGTTTCACTCGGCATTTGCCCGTCTGCCCAAACCGCCTGAAAACTGGGAGCTGACGGCTGCAAGCTGCCCTTACGTTATAATCAAGGGGATGCAACAGACCACACGCCATCTCGCTCTTGCAAACGCAACCGGCGCGGCTCGTGCTGCTGCGGCTCCGGCCGCCTAGAGACTGCTGCACCTCATCTCCAAATCTAAAAAAACGATGTTTCACCTTCAGGGTCGTTGTGCCCTTTTCCTGGGGTGGCCAACCTCAGCGCCGTTAAACTGGAGTCATTATGGAAGAATTCAGCCGCATTCAGCGCCTGCCTGCTTATGTCTTTAACATCACCGGTGAGATGAAGATGTCCGCGCGCCGCCGCGGAGAAGACATCATCGACTTCGGCATGGGGAACCCGGACGGGGCTACGCCCAAACACATTGTCGACAAGCTGATTGAGGCGGTGCTCAAGCCTGCAACGCATCGCTATTCGGTGTCGAAGGGCATTCCGCGCCTGCGCCGGGCCATTACCAACTGGTACAAGACGCGCTACGACGTCGATCTCGATCCTGAGACGGAAGCGATCGTCACCATTGGCTCAAAGGAGGGCATTGCGCATCTTTGTCTGGCCATTCTCGACTCGCGTGACACGGTGCTGGTGCCCAACCCAAGCTACCCCATCCACATCTATGGCCCGGTCATTGCGGGTGCACATATTGTCAGCGTCCCGGTGCACGACCAGGAGCAGTTTCTGGCGCAGCTTGAAGAGCTGATTCCACGCATGACGCCGCGGCCCAAGGCGCTGATTGTCAACTTTCCGTCGAACCCGACTACCGAGTGTGTGGAGCTTCCCTTTCTGGCGCGGCTGGTGGAACTGGCCCGCGAATACGGCTTCCATCTGATCCACGATCTCGCCTATGCCGATCTTGCCTTTGACGGCTACAAACCTCCGAGCGTGCTTCAGGTTCCGGGCGCAAAAGACGTGGCGGTGGAGTTCTTCACTATGTCAAAGAGCTACAACATGCCGGGATGGCGCGTGGGCTTTATGGTGGGCAACCCCGTGCTGGTGTCTGCGCTGGCGCGCCTCAAAAGCTACTTCGACTACGGCACATTTACGCCGATCCAGGTAGCGTCGATTGCAGCCCTTGAAGGACCGCAGGAGTGCGTGCACGAGATTTGCGAAATCTACCGCAAGCGCCGCGACGTGCTGGTGGAAGGGCTGAACAAGATGGGCTGGCCGGTGGCCATGCCCAAAGCCACGATGTTTGTGTGGGCGCAAATTCCAGAGCAGTACCGCAAGCTGGGTTCGCTTGAATTCTCAAAGCTGCTGCTGACGGAAGCGAAAACAGCAGTAAGCCCCGGCATAGGCTTCGGCGACTATGGCGATGGCCACGTGCGCTTCTCGCTGATTGAGAATGAAGAACGCACACGCCAAGCATTGCGCGGTATGAAGCAGATGTTCGCCAAGGGTGTGCTGGTAGGTGAATGACAAGTTCAACGGTATGATCCTTCCTAACGTTCGCCACCAATGCCGCTACGTTCAGGAAGACGAGACGCACTCGGGCCTAATCGACGCGATTTTCGAAATTCTCAACCTGAAAAATGCAAATCGACCGCACACCAGGGTCTCTGGTGCGCGGCCGCTTTAAGCTGAGTTACAACTCGCTGCTAACTCTTAGAATGAGATACTTATCGCCAATCCAGGACGGCTTGGGAACCTTCTGTCATACAGGTAATAGCCGCCGTCGCTGTAGTCCACGTACATATCGTCATCGCGGTACCAGTTTGATCCCCAGTACTCGGGATACGGATCCATCATGCTGAACCAATAACCGCCGTATTGGAAACGCGACCGACCGCCGACTTCCATGTAAGGCAAGCCAAATACTCGAAAGCTGTGTTGTCCGCCAAAGTGTTGGCGGAAGCTTACGTCGGGAATGCGATCTCCTCGATAGCCGCCACGCTGCGCCCACGACTGGTGCTGCGACTGGAAGTTAGTTGCCCTGTGCTGTTGCCAGTCATTGCGCTGTTGGCTCTGCTGCATGCGCTGCTGTGGTTGCGAGCGTTTCTGTTGCTGAGCCCGCTGAGGTTGTTCGCGTTGCACGGGCGCCGCCTGGCGAGTGTTTTGCTGTTGCCCTCTGCCCTGTTGCTGGTCTTGCTGCGCATGCTGCTGCGGCTGCCCGCGTTGCTGGTCTTGCTGCGCATGCTGCTGCTGCTGTCCGCGTTGCTGGTCTGATGGCTGCGCATGACCGCCTTGCTTGTCCTGGCCGCCGCGATCACCCTCGTGCTGCGCGTAACCAAAACCGGCAGTAGCAATCAGTAATAGCGAAAGCACTGCCGTTTGTACCATTGCAGTTTGTTTCATGGTGTTTCCTCTGTTTCCACTCGAATACGGTAAACGCGGCGCATCGTCTCGCGATTTGCCGCGCGTTAATCTCAGATTTGATCGACTGCTACTGAAGTAGGTTGTGGGGGAGGGCACAATCCTAGATGCGTCGTCGCCCTGACAGCAGATTGAAGACGAGAACGATCAGTGCGATCACGAGCAGGATATGAATCAATCCACCCGCAACGTGAAAGCTGAAGCCCAGAAGCCACAGCACAAGGATGACTACAAAAACTGTCCAAAGCATGGATTGCTCCTGAATGTTATGGTTCCTGGGTTCACGTCAGCTGACTAGCGGTCGACTTGCGCTACTGCCTGCGCCTTGGCGCCGCGAATCGAATCCAGGAATGCATCAGCGGAGGCAGGTGTTGCCACATGGCCCATAAGCACAGAACGCGTTGTGGCATGACGTCCGTAAATGGCCCGCATCGAGTCATCGTCGCGGCGTATGGAGGCGCCGGTGAGCGTCAGTCCTGCAAAGGCGCCGCGTGCGCGCGAGTAAGTCAGAATTTCTGTGTTCAGTTTCCAATCGGTATTGGCTGAGGCGTGACGTCCAACTGGACCGGCTGCCGCTGACGCGTCGCCGCCAAGCTGAAAGCCACTGGAGATGAGCTGCTGCATTCCGCGCTCATTCTGAATGATCATGACCAGGTCGACGCCTTCAAGGCCGATCTGCAATCCCCAGCTTCCGCCGGTGATCGCAAAGAATGCGGGAGCGCTCCAGCCTTTATCTGTTCTGCAAGTGGCCACGCCTCGACCGTTTTCTGCTCCAAACACAAATCCGCCCTTTAGCAGATGGGGAACAACGGCTACGCACCGTGCATGTTCCAGAACTTCCTCCGGGATGCCACTGTCCGGAGCGGCCATGATTTCAGACATGACTCGGCCGGCATGGTCCAGGCGATTGATTGTTGCTTCACGATCGGATGCTGCCCAGACTGGGAAAGCCATGCTGACCAACGCTACGCACATAATGATTTTCTTCACGAATTACACCTTTTCCTGACTCTGCATTGCGCGGTTTTCTTTGCGCTTGATCCCAATGCATGAGGCAAGTTCAACCCTATCCGCACAAGAATCAACTGTCTGAGCAATCAAGCTCACAGGCCCTGGGACAGCTAAAGGATGATTGGTAAAGCAAGAGGCTTGTAACCTGACGTCCCGAGAATCCCATTTTGAGTCAGGAATCCCGATGCATTTGCGGGACCTTATTGAGTTGGTGCGTTCTTGCGGATAATTGGCCGGGGATCATGCGGATTGCTTGTCCACCGTGGCGAGAAATGGCCAGGTTAGGAGCGATAGCTAGCAGAAAATGCGACATTTAACGCCCTCGCGCATCTGACTTGTGTGCCGAATCTTAATGACGTTTAGCGAATCCAAATGAATGAAGAGTTGTTCATTCTTGCCCCATTGGGAATGCGATTGGCAACTCCAAGAGGTCAAAGAAACATGAGGCAAATGCAAGCGTCCTTCTTTTCGTTGGCGTTGCTGGCCCTGGGCGGCGGTAACGTGACGGCGCAAGGTGTGGCCACAGCGAGCGCCTTGATGCCGGCTGGCAGTGCCGTGTCGATATCGAACTCGGCGTCTTCGGTACTGCCTGACGCACCGGTAGCCGCTCAGCCAGAGAGCGACCAAGATCCGCAGCAGACCAAACGTATTCTTGGTTTGATCCCGAACTTCAGGGCGGTAAGTACAACGAGGCAATTGCCACCGCAATCAGTGAAAGAGAAGTTCCTGACCACAACAGAGGATTCGTTTGATTATTCCTCTGTCGCGATTCCGGCGGCACTGGCGGGCTATGGGTTGGCGAGGAATGCGACACCTGAGTTTGGTACGGGTGGGGCTGGATACGGGCGCTACCTGTGGCACTCTGCGATCGACCAGACGAGCGAGAACTATATGGTGCAGTTTGTGGTGCCGGTGTTGACGCATGAAGACACGCGCTTCTACACGCTCGAGAGTGGCAGCTTTCTAAAGCGAACCGGATATGCTTTGAGCCGTGCGGTGATTACGCGATCGGATGCGGGAACGAGAGTTATCAATCTAAGCGAGATTGTTGGTGCGGGCATGGCCGCGGGTTTGTCGAATGCTTATTATCCAGCGCAGGAACGAAGCTTCGGGAATACAGGCACGCAGTGGGGGCTGGATATCGGGATCGACGCGGCTGCGTTTGTCGCCAAGGAGTTCTGGCCCGATATCAATCGGCATTTATTTCACGGGAACTGAGAACTCCCTGGCGACAAAAATGAGTTTGAGTTCTATACCTGACCTTCTGCTCCAGGGCCTGCAGCGGGCTCGCCGCACCAGCGGCCGCGTATGCTCTGGCGGAACTTCTCGCGTTCTTCCGGCGTCATCTTCTCCCAGCGCTCCGCCCTGTAGTCGTATCGACCCTTGCCGCACCTGCCTCCGCCGCCGCGCAGGCCGCCAAACAGGATCTTCGACAGAATGAGCAGTCCGTAAGCCTGCCAGTAAGTGATGGTGTGCAGGCCAAAGATGGGCGGCATAAGCCAGTTCCAAAGGGCCATCACCACAAAGCCTAGCGCAAAGAAGAGCGCGATCACCAGGATGCCGATTCCAATCATTTTCAGTGCACGATGCCTTTTCATTTCAGTCCTCACAATTTTCTTCACAAACTTGTGAACTCGTCGTAGATGCTTTGCAGGCGGCTGCGCAGGTACTGCACGGCGTAGCGCTTGCGCGCCAGCAAAGTGTTGATATTTGTTCCGGTTTCGGCAGCCATTTCCTTAAAGCTGCGTCCCTCAATCTCGTGGGCGATGAAAACGGCGCGCTGCTCTTCGGGCAACTCTTCAACTGCATCCTCAAGTGCGTCGATAAGCAGCGTGCGCGCGTAGATAGCTTCCGGCCCCGCATCGGCGGAGGGCAGAAAATCGTCAAGTGAGAACCGCTCACCATCTTCGTCGAGCGCCTGCTCGGATTTGAGCGGGTCATGACTGCGCTTGCGAAAGCGATCGATGATCCGGTTGCGCGCCACACGGAACAGCCACGCCCCAGCTTGCTCAATCGGCTTCATGAGCCGATAGGTCTGGACGAACTCGTAGAAGACCTCTTGCAGGATGTCTTCTGCGTCGGCCTCGTCGGCAACGCGCTTGCGGATGAAATTCCTGAGGCGCGTGCCCTCGGCCTTCACGACCGTGGAGATGCGCCGGTCTTGCTCAATCGTCATCCACTCCATGGTAGGCGTCTGTTCCATCTACTGGTGAAGACGTAAGCGCAGGACAAATATTTTAGTAAGTCGGTTTCGCACGCCGCGTAGCGGAGTCAGCCGGAAAAGTAACTCAGTTGAAAGCTGTACGAGTCACTTGATGAGCAGTTTGCGAGTAACTCGACACATAATTTGCACCGACGATTGTTCACTTTTTGCAGCGCTTACGATTTATGCACCAGCACTGGTGAAATCCACAGATTTACCTTTTTTTTGCACTTGCTTCCACAGATTCAACAGGCCTAAGCTCCTTTCCAGTTGATGAGCCAGTAGGGAATTGGAGATGTAGTTCCACTTCGACAGGAAGATGCAGGATGCAGTTGAAAGCGGCAATTCATAAGCCGGTTCGCCGGTAAGTGGAAAGCATGAATGAGATTGAAAGAATGCATCCAGAGTCGGGAACGGAAACTGCATAGCCCGATTGGATACGAAGATTCATCCGCGGTGTAAGCCGAGGATGCAAGGTTCGCGAAGACCGGGATACATCATCGACCCAGCCGTAGATGCAGGATTCAGGGAAACCTGAAGACGCAGGGACGGCGGAGCCGGAAGATGCGAGAACCGAGGAAACTCGGCGATCCATCAGCCGACGCCAAGGGAGAGAGAAGCCGGGGAAACCCGGGGACTCAAACCCAAGGCCAAGCCGGAAGATGAAGCTCGCAGGGAAACCTGCAGCGACATCGGGAGGCGCAGCCGGGAGGAGCGGAGTTCAAGGGAAACCGAGAGCTCAAGCACTGGAGGCGCCGAAGAACGAGAGATTCGGGGTAACTCGAAGATCTGTTGCCGGTATAGCCGGAAGATGCAGGAACCGGGGCAACCTGGAACTTGTATCGGCAGGCGCAGCTGGAAGAGCGAGGCAGCGGGGAAACTCGCGGCTGACGCAACAGAGGCGCTGAAGGATACGAGAGTCGGGGCAACTCGACGATCGATCGCCGGCAGGGCCGGAAGATGCAAATACCGGGGAAACCCGTGATGCATCGAGAGGCGCGACGGGCGAAATAGAGTTGCGGGGGAACCCGGGACTTGAAGACCGCTGGAAGCGCCGAATGGATTCGAGCTTCAGGGCAACTTGAAGATCGAACGCCGGCAAAACCCGAGGATGCGGAGTGCGGGGCAACCTGCAGCCACATCGGGAGACGCTATTTGGAAGTGCGAGACTGTGGGGCGACCCTCAGATCCAGCGCCGGTGGCGCCGAAGGATGAGAGAAGAGAGGCGACTCGAATCTCCATCGCGGGCACAGACCTTGAGATGCAGTATCCAGGGAAACCTGGGAACTTAGCGCAAGGTGCTGAACGGGTCAGTGCATGATCCAAGGCTCCTAATGGTTCACCCTATCGAAGACGCCAGAGGCTCCGGTCTCTGGCGTTTTCGTGTTTGAGCACTTGGTCAACTTCTGCCCTTTTGCTTTAACGCACATGTCCGCGCTTACACTGGTTGCGGAGATTCTTCATGTCTATTTCATTCATACGTAAGATGGGAACGGTTGCCGTTCTCGCGGGGCTCGCCGCGTTGTGCACTCGCATGCCGGCGCAGGGACCATTCGGCACTCCTAACGAGAGCAGCGCATTTTCAATTCCGGAAAAGCAGCTAGTCCAGCCGGCAGAACTCAATCGTATTCTGGCGGATAAGAACGGCGACAAGCCGCTTGTTCTTCAGGTGGGCTCGCGAGTGCTGTTTGAGCAGGCGCATATCGCCGGGTCGGAGTTCGCTGGCCCAGGATCGCAGCAGGCTGGGCTCGATCAATTGAAGAAGCGAGTTGCATCCACACCCAAAGACAAAGCCATCGTGCTCTATTGTGGTTGCTGCCCGTGGAATCGCTGCCCAAATGTGGTGCCCGCATTCAAGCTGCTTCAAAGTTTGGGATTCTCGCAAATTAAGGTGCTTTACATAGCTAATAACTTTGGCAGCGACTGGGTTGAAAAGGGGTATCCCGTTGCGCGCGGCCACTAAGGCGCGCAGATGGCATAGCCGATGTGTGTGGTTGGTGAGGGTTCTTCTTTTCGCCGGTCTGTTGCCAGCCATTCCCGTCGCGCCAGTCTGTTTCGCTGCACCGCCAGGGGTGCGCTCGATCGTTGACAAACATGCACCACAGATTAACCGCGTTGACCTCGATGGGCACCGAGTTGATCTGAAGAGTCTGCACGGCAAGGTTGTTCTGCTGAACTTTTGGGCAACGTGGTGCGCGCCGTGTTTGATTGAGATGCCGGCATTCAGTACGTGGCAGCGGCAGTACGCATCGCAAGGACTGCAGGTGGTCGGCATTTCGATGGACGACGATGCTGCGCCTGTTCGGCAGCTTGTAGCCAGGCTGAATGCGAAGTATCCAATAGCGATGGGCGACGCGAAACTGGGCGAGCAGTACGGCGGTGTGATGGGACTGCCATTGACCTACCTCATCGATAGGAATGGCGTAGTGCGGATGCGCTTTCAAGGCGAGACGGACTTGAAGACCATCGAGAGACAATTGCAGACATTGCTCAATCATCGTTGAGTGGTAGCCACTCCCGAGTGAACGCTCGCCTTCTAGTGCACAGGTATGATGCCGGGGAACCAGCGGACCGCATTATCGTGATAAATCTTACGCAGAACAGAATCAGGAAGCCCCAGGCCCTGAGCGAATGTGGATATGTGTGTCGATGGGCGCAAGCGCCGCAAACGATCGCAGTTCAGCAGGCGTGAAACGGCCAGAAACCGCCGCTCCTTCCGCGGATGAATTGGAATTGTCGATTACTTTGGCTTGCGATCGCATTTTGCAGCCAACTGCCGCAGGTAATGTTGCCGCAAGCAGAACGCCGCAGAGGAGGAACCCCTTCATCTGACCACTCCACTCGTACGTGCGCGTGCTTCTAATTGTCCTTCAAACAGGACGTCTCTCTTGAGCGGACTATTGAGCGCCCGCCATTTTGCGGATGTAGAGAATAAGATTCCAAACGGTAGCGTCGTTGGCACGCCCCGCAGCTTCAGGAGGCATTTTGTCTTTGCCGTTGCGAATAATATCGAACAAATCGCCATCTGCCTTGGCAGACATGACCTTTCCGTTGGTAAAGTCCGGAATGCTCAAGCCCATGCTCTTGGCAAGATCGGTTTGGCCGTTGCCGTTGTCGCCATGGCACATCGCGCAATCGATCTGATAGAGACCCTTCGCTTTAGCAAGCCCTTCGGCGGTGGCCTTTACAGGATTGGGAGCGCCGGCGTGTGACGCGGCTGCTGGAGCGGGTGCGGCATCTTGCGATGCCTGTATCAAGGCCGGCGAAAAGACAAACAGGCTAGCTGCAGAAAGTAGCAGAAACGGCTTCAACATAACATCCTCCTCAAGCAGATGTCGGACAGAGGCATCGTTTCGAGTTTTGATTTTATGGCTCGAATTATAGGCCTAATCTTCCGGTTATCCAAGAATGCAGATCATAGCCCGCCAGTTTTGGTACTGCAACCGTACCGATCAAACTGCGCCTGGGTTTTCCTGAATCTATTGTGGTTAGTGCACTGCTGAGGAGCCAGGGCCTGTGCCGGGCCGGTTCTTGCTCAGCAGGAAAGCCAGTGCGATGAGCCCCAGCGACATCCACGAGAGCTCCATGTAAACGTCCTGGTAGCCCTGCGTTGCGGCTTGCCGATTGAGTTGGGAGTATATGTTGGCCAGCGCCAAAGCCATACCGTTCGATCCGCCGAAATGATTGCCCAGGAACCCGCTCAACGTTTGCGATTGCTGCTGGAACGCAATCGATCCCGACTGCATGGCTGCCTGCAAGTGCTGTTGGTGCCATTCCGTGCGATTAGTGACCTGCGCATTGGTGATGGCGATGAGGATGCTGCCCCCGATATTGCGGGCAAAGTTGATGAGGCCCGCCACCTGGTTGCTCTGCTCGCGAGGCATGCCTACGTATGCGGCGGTCGTGATGGAGATGAAGCAGAAAGGCAGCGGCAGCATCTGCACGACACGCAGCCACGACGCCGCTGAAAAGCTCATGTCAAGCGTGGTGATTTGCGCGGCGTATCGGAAGGTAAGAAAGAACATGCTGAAGCCGACGACGGTGAGCGTGCGCGCGGAAACTTTGCCGGTAGCGTATCCGGCCAGCGGCATCACGATGAGAAGCGCAAATCCACCCGCAGTGAGAGCCATGCCCGCGTTTGTTGCCGTCCACCCCAGCAACTGCTGCATGAATTGCGGTTGCAACACGGTGTTCGCGTTCAGCACTCCGCCCACCAGCATCATGAGAAAACAACAGATGGCGAAATTCTTAAATCGGAAAAGCTTGAGGTTCATGAGTGGATTCTTGTGCCGCCACTCCCAAATCACAAGGCCGATCATGCCGAGTACAAACAGAGCGCAGAAGAACTGAATAAACCCGGAAGCGAACCAGTCGTTTTCCTCGCCTTTGTCGAGCATGATCTGCAGACCGCCCATCGCGACGGTCAATAAGCCAAGTCCGACATAGTCCATGTACCGCAAGCGCGAGCGATCCGGCTTGATCCATGGCGGATCTTCAACAAGACGCGTAACCAGAATGAAGGCCAGGATGCCAACGGGAATATTAATAAAAAATATCCAGCGCCAAGAAAAGTTGTCAGTGATCCAGCCGCCGAGCGTGGGGCCTATGGAAGGCGCGAGCACCGTAACCAGCCCATACACAGAAAATGCCTGCCCCCGTTTGTGCGGTTCGAACGAGTCGGCCATGATGGCCTGCGCCATGGGCTGCATGCCGCCTCCGCCGGCTCCCTGGATTACGCGGAAGAGCAACAGCATGGGCAATGAGGGTGCGGCGCCGCACAAAAAGCTCGCAACCGTGAAGATGATGATGCAGAAAACAAAGAAGTTGCGGCGCCCCATCAGGCTTGAGGCCCAACCGCCGAGGGGCAGAACAATCGCATTGGAGACAAGATAGCTGGTCAGCACCCACGTGCCTTCGTCGGTGCTGGCGCCAAGGGTCCCGGCAATGTGGGGTAATGCCACGTTGGCAATCGAGGTGTCCAGCACCTCCATGAACGCAGCCAAGGCAACCGTCATGGCGATGAGCCACGGGTTGACTCTCGGTTTCCAAGCCGTATTTTCAGCCAGTGCCGGATTCTGCATCTGCCGGAGCGCTGGTGCGGCTGCAGGTTGCGTTGCCAACAGTCCTCTCCTATGTCCTTCTTCTTACTTTAGTTAGGCCGGGGAAGATCGGCGCCGTGGGGCCAGTTAACACTGCCAGGAATTTTGGTTAATGCCAACCAGTTGCGGTACTTGTCTCACTTGTATAGATTCGCTTCCCCACCCTCCGGGTTCACCGGATTCCCAAATCAGCAGGATTGAAATTTTTGGGCGCTCGCCAACCGATGAGGGCGATGAGCAGTGCAACCATCTGCATGGCGACGATAAAGGCGACGCAGGCTGGCCAGCCGCCCATAGCCCAGAAGGCTCCTGGAAGCACGCCGGCGGTTGCTCCACCAAGATAGTAGCAAGTGATGTAGAGGCCGGCGGCCGTTACCCGCGCTCCTGGTGGAGATGCGACCCGCAAGTGGCTGCTTGAGGCTGTCTGGGAAATAAAGACGCCGGACGACAACAGCGTCAGTCCGATGATTACGACGACAAGTGAACGGTCAAGCGTGAGCAGAACGCCGATGATGGAGCAGACGATCGCTCCCGCGATTCCGGCGCGAAGACCAACGCGGGTGATCAGGTATCCCGCAGCCGGCGTTACAACCAGGCCAATCAGATAAACGAAGAACAGCGAACTGAGCGCAGTTGCCGACAGACGAAACGGCGGTGCGCTCAGATAGAAAGTGATCCACGAAAAAACGCCCACCATCGAGAACAGAACGTTAAAGCCAACGGCAAAGGTGGCAATAAGGCGACGGCTGCGCAAAAGGCCCTGAACCTGCCGAATGAAGCTGTGATCGAGATCGTGGGCCGCCGGCGGTGATCTGCGAGCGCCACGGGGGAGCCATGCGGCGATGGCGGCCGCACCGGCGAGCGAGGCTGCTCCAAGAGCGAGAAAACTGACGCGCCAATTGAAGTGGTCTGCCACAATGCCGCTCGTGATGCGGCCGATGAAGCCGCCGAGCGCGGTTCCACTGACGTAGAAGCTCATGATCAGTGCGACGCGGTCTGGCGGCCACTCCTCGCCGATGTAGGTAATGACCACTGCGATGATGCCGGGAACGGTGATGCCCTGCAAGAATCGCCAGAAGATAAGCTGCGCCAGGGTGGTTGAGGTCGCCGCCAGCAACGTGGGCACGCTGACTCCAAATGCAGCAAAGACAATGACACTCTTGCGCGGAAGCCGCTCAGCAAGCGCGCCGAATATGGGCGCAGAAAAAGCAACACCCAACGTGGCGGCCGAAACCGTCATGCCGACGGCGGTCTTTGAAGCATGGAAAAGCCCTTCCAGCATTGGCAGCATGGGCTGCGTGCAGTAAAGCCCAAGAAAGGCGCAGACGCCGCAGAGCGTGACTGCGGCAGCGGCCAAGCTGCTCGGCGTTGGGTGTTCCAATTGCGAGTAGGGTGTCAACCCTTTAGGATAGACCGAACTGGGTCGGGCCTCTTCCTCCTCCGCGTTCCAGCGATATAACCTAGGTGCAAGACCATGCATGCACTTCCCCGAAAGCCGCCCAGACGCGGCATGGAGGCTTTTGCCTCGCGCGACTTCAGGCGGTTCCAACTGGCGCGCGTTGCAGCTGTGCTCGGATACGCCGCCCAATCCGTAGCGGTGGCGTGGCAAGTGTATGCCATTACGCATCGCGCAATTGACCTTGGCTACACGGGACTGGTGCAGTTTATTCCAGGACTGATCTTTCTGCTTCCAGCCGGACATGTTGCAGACCGCTTCGATCGACGCCAGATTATTCTTTGCTGTTATGCAATGCAGACTGTGTGCACCACGGCGCTGCTGCTGCTGGCGCGTGAGGGCGTGCGCGACGTGTATTCCATCTATGCGGTGCTGTTCTTCCTGGGCACATCCAGGACATTCGCGGGCCCGGCGACCACGGCGCTGATTCCGCACCTGGTTCCTGAAGAGCATTTTGTAAACGCGGTTACTTGGGGCGCAACGATCTTTCAATTTGCCACCATCATCGGCCCCGCGCTGGGCGGCGTGCTTTACTCAGTGCCGATCACGCAGTTTGTCACCGACTCCAAACTTCAGGGCGCAGGCATCGTGTACGTGTTTACTCTGGCCACCATGGGATGGTCTCTGGTGCTCGTCGGCAGCATGCATGTGCGCTCCGGCCGGATGGAGCATCGCGCCATGTCGCTCAAAGTAGTGCTGGCGGGATTTCAATACATGGGGCGTTCGCCACTCTTGCTTGGCGCTGCTTCGCTCGACCTGTTCGCCGTACTGCTCGGCGGCGCGGTGGCGCTCACGCCGATTTTTGCCAACGACATTCTCCATACGGGACCGCGCGGACTGGGCATGCTGCGCGCCGCTCCGGCAGCGGGCGCGGTGGCCATGTCACTGCTGTTGGCGCGTTATCCGTTCCGCCGTCATGCGGGAGTGCGGCTGTTTATCTGCGTCGCAATCTTTGGTGCGGCCACCATCGTGTTTGGTTACTCCAGCAGCCTGACGCTGTCGCTGGTGGCGCTGTTCATTGCCGGTGCCGTAGATGCGATCAGCGTCATCATTCGCGGCTCCCTGCTGCAGTTGGGAACGCCGCCGGAGATGCGTGGACGTGTCAGCGCCGTCAATTCGCTGTTCATCGGCGCTTCAAACGAACTGGGCGAATTTGAGAGCGGCCTCACAGCGCAGTGGTGGGGCGCAGTGCGCGCAACCGTGTATGGAGGAATTGGCGCAATGGCAGTGGCGGGACTTTGGTCAGTGGCATTTCCGAGCCTGCGCCGCGCGGATGAGTTAACGGCCGAGGCTTTGCGACAGGAGCCGGTGAAGGAGTAATAGAAATCAGGTCATCGCACTTACGAACAAGGCCCGCGCATTGCGCGGGCCTTGTTCGTTTTGCAGCTCTGGAGGAAAGGAGAATTATTTCTGCGCCGTTTGTATGGGAGCCTGTCTGTTCGTCGCCGGCGGATTGACTTTGGCGTTCAGAAAATCGGTGAGGTCATTGACATCTTGCTGAGTGCCGACCATGGGCGGCATAAATCGCCGATAGGGCATGTCGGGTTTGTACTCGTGCAGCATGGTCACAAAGCTGCCAATGTTGGCGCGATCGCGGCCGCTGAGCAGTTGACGCATCGGCCGATAGCCGTCCATGGTGTGGCATGAGCCGCACTCGCCGCGGAAGATGGCCTCACCGCGCGAGTAGCTGGAGTCAGCATTGTTCCAGACCCACTCGGAGTGGGCCAGATAACCCTGCTGATTGATTCGATCCACATAGGGAACGCGCACGCCATTCGAATACATCCAGTGCCCGATGACGTAGGGCTTGCGCAGCATTTCGCGCGAGTACTCGCCGGCGCCGGTAGCGATGAGCGCGAGCAGAAGCACAGCCATGGCATGGGACAGGTTGAAGTCGAGCGGATTACGGTAAGCGAGGTAGTAAGCTACGCCGACGATAGTGGCCGACGTGACAATAATGACCAGCGCCATGCGCGTCACAGCAGAAAAGGTTCCCGCGTTGATGGTGTCGATGCCCAGCGTAAGCAGCGCCTGCTGCGAAGACGGAACCATCAGGTAGTACCAGATCATGAGGAACGGAATCGCAACAAACGAAGGCACCAGCCAGCGGACGCTCCATTGAACCTTGCTGATTTTGAGCGCCGGCTGTTTGTCGCCATCGATGCGGCTGGAGGTAATCAGCGCCCAGACTCCGGCAAGCGAACAGCAAACACAAACGCGTAGAAGCAGGCTGGGCCAGTAGGTGGGATTGAAGAACGCATTCCAGAATTTGCTGGCTTCGTGTCCGGTTCCGGCAACCGCCAGCCATGTATCGCCGGGCGTGAGCATGAAAGCCAGAATGCCATTGATGATGATGAGCGTTGCAGCAGAGGCTCCGGCATACACCCAACCTACGGTGAGGTGCAGCTTTTCATCGATGCGGTCCCACGTGTAGTAGTACACGGCGACGGTGGTGAGCTCGACCAGGAAGAAGACCCACTCGATGGCCCAGCCAAAAACAAAATTGTGAATCAGAGTGCTGGTGGCCTCGGGATGCGTGAGTCCGATGGCGAACCAGATGCCCACTCCGGACACAGTGCCAAATACGCCGGTAAGAATGAGGAAAAATTTTGAATGGCTCGCAATCTGTTTAAGCCATGCGGCGCGGAGCTCAGGGTCGGCGATGCGCATGGCCTTGCGCTCGGCCATGGGTAGATAAAGACCCCCGCCCACTGCGAACTGCGAAATCATGACATGGAAGATGGCGATAATGCCGATCACCCAGCCCGAGCCGAGGAATGGAATTTCCCAAAACGGATAGTTCATAATCAGAGCTCCTGGCCTCTAGCTGCTCGCTTCTAGCTCATCTCGCAGAAGCCAGCAGCTGAAAGCTTTCTTACCGAATCGTCCAATAGCCAATCAAAGTTGTAGACAACAGCGCGAACACCGCCAGCAGTCCGAAATAGTGTGCAATGCGTGCCCGCTTTCCGGCTTCGCTTTTCGGGTCGTAGAACGGAATAAGGACCCACAGCACGATGCCGAGTGTGAAGAGCAGAATGCCGGCAATTTCGCCAACAGCGCCGGGCAGGAATGAGCCAAGAATCTTGAGCATCTCGAAGGGACTCATGAAGTACCACTCGGGATGAATACCCATGGGCGCTGGCGCCAGGGAGTCGTATTGCTTGCCCAGCGACCACGGGAATACCGAGGCCAGCAGCGCGAGAATGTTGAGAGAAATAAGCCACATGGCCAGATCCTTGCGCAGGAAGTTGGGCATGAACGGCATGCCCTTGCGTTCGCTGGCGGGCTTTGCTTCCTCAGCCGGAGGAACAGCGTTGCCATGTCGCTGGACCAGCCAGAGATGGAAGCCAAGCAAGGGAAGGAACAGTGCCGGAAGCACCACGACGTGTAATGCGAAGAAGCGCTGCACCGTGAATTCGCTCACTTCCGGTCCGCCGCGCAGCATGTTGGCAATGATCGGGCCGATCCACGGAATGGCCATGGGAATTTCAAGTCCAACCTTGGTGGCAAAGTAGCTGAGCTCGTCCATGGGCAGCAGATAGCCTGAGAAGCCGAACACTGAAGCAATGCCGAGCAGCGCCATGCCGCTGAGCCATCCAAACTCGCGTGGCTTGCGATAGGCCTTCATAAAGAAGACCGAGAACATATGAATGAGGATGGCGAAGATCATCAAGTTGGCCGACCATGAGTGCGCCGAGCGAATCAGCCATCCGAAGTGCATCACGAACGTGATCTGGCGAACCGACTCGTACGCTTCAGCTCCGGGCCGGTAATAGACGAGCAGCAAGACGCCGGTGAAGCACTGGACGAGGAAGAGAAAAAGCGAAATTCCACCCCAGTAGTACCAGAAAGACTGGGCGTGGACAGGGACAGACTTATGGCGCGCGAAGGCAGCGAGTTCAGAGAGGCCCAGCCGCTCGTCGACCCAGTCGTATACGTTGCTCGTGATGGTCTTGGCAGTCATACGTAGTTCCTTATGAAACCGGAATCATGCTTCTGGCAGCTCCGGGGCTCTTCGCACCGGCTCCGCTGTTTTATCTGCACAGCCAGCCGCCGTCGACGACCAGCACTTCCATTTGCCCGCAAATTCAACTCCAGGCACATTTGTCTAAGCGCGCGATACGGTAACGTCGGCATCGCCAACTGCAACTTTGTAGATGGTGAGTGGCTTGGGCGGCGGCCCGCTGACGTTGGCGCCGGTGTAGGCGTTGTAAACGCCGCCGTGGCATGCGCAATGCACGCGATCGGCCTGGGGCTCGTACTGCACGGTGCATCCCAGGTGCGTGCAAACAGCGGTCATCGATATCCAGCGGCCATCGGCGTGATGAATCAGCATGGCGGGCCTGGTGCCGAACTTGTACATCAGAACAGAACCGGCGGGCAGCTTCTGCGCGTCCTTCAGCGTGACCTCAGTGACGGCTGTCGCGCTAAGCGCCATCTCTTCAGGCGAGGCAAGGTAACGATAGATCGGATAGGCCAATGCTGCGGTGTAGCAGAGTCCTGCTGCTCCGGCGGCGGCCAAAAACGCGCGGCGTGTGTTGCGCTCTCCGCGCTCTTCAACAATGTTGGCTGAATTTACCAGTTCAGTGGTGCTCATAACTATGCCGCGCCCTCCATCACTTTTTGTGCGCGCGCCACTACGGACACGAGCCATCCAATCACGCCTAATCCGGCAACGAAGAGAACCAGAAAGAGGCCTACGACGCTCCAGTTAGTAACTACAACGCGATTCCACACGTCGTAGTTTTTGCTGAGCAGGGTCAGGTCACGCACGCCGTCGCGATAAACGGTGAGCATGATCTCGACCAGAACTGCCAGCAGCACGCTGCTCCAACTCATCCAGCTCGCCGTGATCTTGCCGAATCCGGCGACGGCGCCAACGACGATTGCGACAGCAACAAGCGCCAGCCAGCCATATCCGGCAAAACCGCAAAGCTTGTAAAGCGGATAATCAGATCCACCTGCGAGACCGGCCTTAACGACCGCCGGCTGCACGCTCGCAGCCCAGATTCCGGCCGCAAGATAGACCACGCCGCAGAAGGCTGCAACCTTGCCACCGAGGCCTGCCATGTAGCTCTTGGCGTCAGCGGTAAACGTGCTGCGGCCAGCAAGATAAACAAGCCACAAACCACAGATGAAGAAACCGCCGGCCATCATCATCAGCCAACGCGGCTCAAGCGTTGGATCGCCCGTCGGCAGATAGGCTCCCATCGCCGAAGCGGAGTACATGGACCGCCACACTTCAGGGCGAAGCATCAGCGTCATGTTTGAAGAGAGCAGACGCGCAACAAAACCCGCCAGCAACCACGCGGGCAACCCCACCCACCATGCGGATTTGCCCGCGTCAAGACGGGCGGTGAAGCGATACAGCAGCCAGTAGGTGAGGATCAGGATGCCGATGATCGAGATCCAGTAGACACCCATCAACACGCTGCTGGTGTACAGAGCGCGTCCATACAGTACCTGCGCGAACAAGAGCGGCGGCACACCCAGGTTGATCACGAAGGTCATCACAACGGTGAGGCGCCGTGCCAGCGCGCGCGCGGCGGTGAGCGCCAGCGGTGAGTTGCTGAAGAGGCTGAGCACGACCGCCAGCAACAGCCCACCCAAAAGCATTTCAACCGCGACGAAGTGTAGCGAAAGCGTGACAACGTGCAGCAACTTCATCAGCCATACAGGCGCCGGCAACGGAATGGGATCGACAGCTGGATAGAGATTCATAAAATTCCGGAAGTTCCTTTCAGTCTGCAGTCGATGCTCAATGAATCAAGGAAAAAATAAATGGCGCATGCGCACAGGTCGGTTCGCCGGGCAGCGCCGGGCTCGGCGAAATGGGAAAGGGTAGCTGACAGATTTCTCGTTGGCATTTCGGACCATTTATCTCCAATTTGAATTGGAAGGATTAATTTACAGCGCGCAAATCCAAAAGATATGTGACGACGAATACATACGCCTGTGACACGTTTCGTTAGGCTCGGACACAGTCGCAATCACCATATTTGCGGGGCTCTTGAGAATGTATTTGCGTTTATCAAAGCGCCTTGCACGGCAGGACACTTTAATGAAGAGACCCAATTCATCCATGCAACTTACACGCGCGGCCGACTATGCCGTCCGCGTAATGGTTCAATTGGCGGCATCGCCAAAAGAGCAGCGGGTACTTTTACCGGACCTGGCCGCGGTCACCGATGCGCCCGAGAGTTTTCTGTCAAAGGTGCTGCAGGCGTTGTCGCACGAGGGATTGATTGATTCCAAGCGTGGGCACAGTGGCGGCTTTCAAATTTCCAATCGCGGCCGGAGGGCTTCGATGCGCGAAGTGATTGAGGCCATCGACGGTCCTATCATGTTGAATTCGTGTCTGATCTCTGGCAAAGCATGTCCCAGGAGCTCGAAGTGCCCGGCACATCCCGTGTGGGAACGGGCACAGATGGCGATGCTGAATGTGCTGTCGCAGGCGCTGATTTCTGAATTGGCGCTGCAGCATGTGCAGCCGTTGTACAGTTTGCAGGCGATTGGCAGCGCCAGTTGAATCGGGCTTGATGCATCGCGCGATAAGGCGCATCTTGCCTTCGCAGTTGCGTTAGCCAGCCCGGAGATGTTTCAATCAAATTACTGAAACAGGGGTGCTCCACGAAGTGGGGCTGAGAAATACCCTCGAACCCGATCCGGATAATACCGGCGTGGGAAGTTTTCGAAGCCGCTCGGCCTTCTTCCTTAGAACCCTTCCGAGTTCCCCTTTTTCATGTGCAAAGAAGGGGAAGTCATGTCTCTCATTACCACTGGCGCTGCTGTGCGCTTTTTTGCTGGATTCAGCGGGTTGACGCTGGCGCTGGCCTGCGGACTTGCATTTCCAGGCCACGGAATCGCGCAAACGTCATCACCCAATCCCACCAACTCATCAACTGCGGCGCAGAGCCAAACCAAGCTGCCCTCAGTGAACACAACTGTGGTGGTGCACGGTGAAACCAAAGACGACTACATGCCTGAGACCGTTACCGTAGGCACTCTGGATGGCGCAACGCTGCAGCAGTCCCCGCTATCCGCCACCGTTGTAACGCGCGACTTGCTGAACGATCAGGTTGCACGCGTTCTGTCAGACGTGGTCAAGAACGATGCCTCTGTCGGCGAAGACTACGCGCCGGTCGGCTATTACGGCGACTTTGAAATTCGTGGCTTTCCTATCGACCTGGCAACCGGGTTGCAAATCAATGGCCTCACCATTGCAGGCGAGCAGGACGTTCCGCTGGAGAACAAGCAGAGTGTCGAGTTTTTGAAAGGCATTGCGGGCGTCGAGAGCGGCGTCGCTTCGGCGGGCGGCCTTATAGATTATGTAACTAAGAAGCCCGCGACGATCGAAGCCATCGACTTGGCCACGGATCATCGCGGTAGCGCATACGGAGCTGTTGACCTGGGCAGGATCTTTGGCGGTCGCAAGCAGATTGGCACCCGCGTGAATCTTGCCGGCGAAAGAATTCAGAGCTATGTGAATGGCGCTGACGGCTGGCGTGCCATGGGCGCAGCGGAAGCAGATTGGAAGCTGAGCTCGAAGGCAATTTGGAATGGAAACTTCGAGTATCAGCACAAGGTTGAACGGTCGGTCAGTGGCTATCAATTGCTCGGCGGCGACACATTGCCCGATCTGAATCGTATCTTCCCTTCTACGATGCTGGGCGAGCAGTCGTGGGAAAAACCCAATACATTTGACACGTACAACACGGGCACCCGACTTGATTACGATCTTCCGCATGCATGGCGCGCGTTCGTAGCAGGGAGCCTTAGTCACTCGCTGATCGATGACAACGTTGTGTATGCCTACGGATGCTATTACGAGGATGACTGCAATACGAGCTCGGCGCCGTATCCCTGGTTCTTTGCTCCAGATGGCAGCTACGACATTTACGACTATCGCAATCCGAGTGAACTCCGCCTGAACGTCGC
>Ga0265313_10000154_pt1 | contig 71077 bp, 72 predicted proteins | sample 4123metaG_FD_203122 | JGI IMG/M metagenome (GOLD analysis project Ga0265313, IMG submission 203122) | Rhizosphere microbial communities from Carex aquatilis grown in University of Washington, Seatle, WA, United States - 4-1-23 metaG | ecosystem: Host-associated > Plants > Roots > Rhizosphere >... | reverse complement strand
CGAAACGCCGCCCCGATGTCTCAGCCAAAGCGTCCGACAGGGCCGCCCGCCGGCCTACGCGGCCTTTGCATAGGCGACGTCGTAGCGATCCGCGTTCATCACCTTGTTCCACGCCGCCACGAAATCCTTCGCGAATTTCTCCTTTGAGTCCGCGCAGGCATAGACTTCGGCAACCGCCCGCAACTGCGAGTGCGAACCGAAAATCAGGTCGACGCGCGTGGCGGTCCATTTGGCCGACTTGGTCTTGCGGTCGCGGCCTTGATACGTGGTTTCTCCGGACGGCTGCCATTCCGTGCTCATGTCGAGCAGGTTGACGAAGAAGTCATTCGTCAGCTTGCCGGGATGAGTCGTGAAGACGCCGTGCTTGGAACCGCCGGCGTTGTTTCCGAGCACGCGCAGGCCGCCGAGCAGGACCGTCATCTCGGGCGCAGTCAATCTCAGCAACTGCGCCTTGTCGATCAACGCCTCCTCCGGGGACATGAGCTGCTTGCCGCGGTAGTAATTGCGGAAGCCGTCGGCTAGCGGTTCGAGCGGAGCAAACGATTCGACTTCGGTCTGCTCCTGCGACGCGTCCATGCGCCCCGACGTGAACGGTACTTTCACGTCCACTCCGGCATCCTTCGCGGCCTTCTCTACCGCCGCACCGCCGGCGAGAACGATCAAGTCGGCGAGCGAAACCTTCTTTCCGCCCGAGGCCGAAGCATTGAACTCCTTCTGGATCGCTTCGAGCTTCTGCAGAACCGTCTTAAGCTGAGCCGGTTGGTTGACGTCCCAGTCCTTCTGCGGCGCGAGGCGGATACGTGCGCCGTTGGCTCCGCCGCGCTTGTCGGAGCCGCGGAACGTCGAGGCCGACGCCCATGCCGTGGAAACGAGCTGGGAGACAGACAGCCCCGAGCCAAGGACCTTCGCCTTGAGAGCCGCGATGTCCTGTTCGGCGATCAGCGGATGATTCACGGCTGGGATCGGGTCCTGCCAGATCAGTGTCTCCTTCGGAACCAGCGGACCGAGATAGCGATGAATCGGTCCCATATCGCGGTGCGTGAGCTTGAACCAGGCGCGCGCAAACGCGTCTGCGAATTGCTCCGGATGCTCGTAGAAGCGCCGCGAAATCTTCTCGTAGGCCGGGTCCATCCGCAGCGCCAGGTCGGTCGTCAGCATGGTCGGTACATGCTTCTTCGACTTGTCGTGAGCGTCGGGGACCGTGGCTTCGGCGCCTTTCGCCTTCCACTGAAACGCGCCGGCCGGGCTCTTGGTGAGCTCCCATTCGAACTTGAACAGGTTGTCGAAGAAGTGGTTGCTCCACTTGGTCGGCGTCTGCGACCAGGTGACTTCCGGGCCGCCGGTGATGCTGTCGGCGCCGATGCCGGTGCCAAACTTGCTCTTCCAGCCGAGACCCTGATCTTCGATTGCTCCGCCTTCCGGTGCCACGCCGACCAGTGAGGGATCGCCGGCGCCGTGGGTCTTGCCGAAGGTGTGGCCGCCGGCGATCAGTGCGACGGTTTCCTCGTCGTTCATCGCCATGCGGAAAAAGGTTTCGCGGATATCTTTCGCAGCCGCGACCGGATCCGGCTTGCCGTTAGGCCCTTCCGGATTGACGTAGATCAGGCCCATTTGCACGGCGCCGAGCGGATTCTGCAGTTGTCGTTCGCCGCTATAGCGCTCGTCCCCGAGCCACGTTCCCTCCGGGCCCCAGTAGAGCTCTTCGGGCTCCCAAACATCGGCGCGACCGCCGGCGAAGCCGAACGTCTTGAAGCCCATCGACTCCAGCGCGACGTTGCCGGCGAGGACCATCAGGTCGGCCCAGGACAGCTTGCGGCCATATTTCTGCTTGATCGGCCACAACAGCCGGCGCGCCTTGTCGAGGTTGGCATTGTCCGGCCAGCTGTTGAGCGGCGCGAAGCGTTGCTGACCGGCTCCGGCGCCGCCGCGGCCGTCAGCGATCCGGTAGGTGCCCGCCGAGTGCCACGCCATGCGGATCATCAGGCCGCCGTAATGCCCGAAATCGGCCGGCCACCACTCCTGTGAGATTGTCATCAGGGCAGTGAGGTCCTTGACGACGGCGTTCAGGTCGAGCGACTTGAACTCCTTGGCGTAATCGAATTCCTTGCCCATCGGATCGGAAAGGCTGGAATTCCGGTGGAGAACGTCGATGTTGAGTGTGTCAGGCCACCAGTCGCGGTTTGTGTGCGCTTGGCTGAACGGGCACTTGCCCGCGCTCTCGGATTTTGCGTCCATCACTTCTCTCCGGTCGTGTTCTGGTTTTTTCCCGCTCGGTATACAAGGATAGCCAATTCTTGGAAAGTGCGGCGGTCCCCCGCATAATCGTACCACCATTGATCGGACTGCAGGCGCTCAGCTTGTCGGACGGACGGGCGAACGTTATAAGCCCGGCGCGGTTCCACCTCACTTTCCAGGTCCAAAAAGGATGATTTGATGGCTGTCGAGCGTACCTTTTCCATTATCAAGCCCGATGCCACGGCGCGCAATCTCACCGGCGCCATCAACGCGCTGATCGAGAAAGCGGGCTTGCGGATTGTCGCCCAGAGGCGCGTGCGCATGACCCGCGAGCAGGCCCAGACATTCTACGCGGTGCACCGCGAGCGCCCGTTCTTCGGCGAACTGGTTGAGACCATGACCGCCGGGCCCGTCGTGGTCCAGGTCCTTGAGGGTGAGAACGCGATCGCGGCGTATCGCGATTTGATGGGCGCCACGGATCCCGCCAAGGCTGCGGCCGGCACCATCCGCAAGCTCCACGCCAAATCGATCGGCGAGAACTCGGTACACGGCTCCGACGCCGCTGCTACGGCGGAAAAGGAAATCGCCCAGTTCTTTTCCGGCAACGATATCGTCGGTTGACGATCCATCCAATCGGGTTCGAAATCCCGAGCGCATGTAGCTGCGGAGCCGGCGCCGGGAGTGGGAATGTTCCACTGGAACATCAGCGATTTCGATCAGGCGACGTTCTGGGCCGCCGTCCTTGAGATTACAGTGGCGAATATTCTGCTGTCCGGTGATAACGCGGTTATCATTGCGATGGCATGCCGGGCGCTGCCGCGACCCCAGCGCATTCGTGGAATAGCGATTGGGGCCGCTGCCGCAGTGCTGTTGCGGGTAGCCTTTACGGGCGTCGTCGCGCGCCTGCTCCAATTGCCCTATGTAAAGATCGCCGGCGGTTTGGCGTTGCTCTACATCGCCGCAAGATTGCTCGTGCCGGACGACGACGAGGGCGGCGATGTCGTCGCGGGGCGACACCTGTGGCACGCCGTGCGTATCATTGTGATCGCCGACATCGTCATGAGTTTCGATAACGTGCTCGCCATCGTGCAGATCGCCGGCGGCAATGGGCTTCTGCTCATTTTCGGTCTGGGCCTTTCCGTCCCCCTCGTTATCGTTGGAGCGGCCTTCCTTACCGCGGTGCTCGATCGGTTCCCGATTCTGGTTTGGGTCGGCTCCGCATTGCTCGGCTGGGTTGGAGGGCAAACCATCGTCGACGACAACAAATTCGACGCGCTGATTGCTCTTGCTCCGCCGGATGCATGGCACGCCGCACTGATTGGCGGCTGCACCGGTGCGGCACTGGCCATTGTGTTTGGCGGGGTGTGGCGCCGCTGGCGGCTCGCAAAGTCCAGCACGCCGCGCGACGGAATGAAATGATGAAAATTTTATCGAGTCCCGTGCTACATGTTCAGCAAATAATGCGTTGTCTCATCACGCGACCGTTGCGCATTCCACGGTCAGCGCCTTGGCTGCCTGCAGACTGATTGCAGCCATCCTTGCGCCGTATTCATACGATTTGTTGATGTGACAATCAGATTTTGGCCATTTGGCCGGTGCTGTCTTGCCAACGCTTCTTGCCAACGATCGCTTCGGACTCCTCCAAAATCTGTGTTGTGGCGCGGAACGCAGCGGCCATTCGGCGTTGCGGCTCGTGTCTTCTCTGGCATAAGGACTGACTTAGGAGACAGACGATGCAGAAGGGCACCGTCAAATGGTTCAACCCGACCAAAGGCTACGGGTTCATCAAGCCGGCCACGGACGACAAGGATGTGTTTGTCCATATTTCGGCTGTGGAACGCGCGGGCCTGCGCACACTCAATGAAGGCCAGACAGTCGAGTACGAACTGGTCACGAACCGCGGTAGAACCTCGGCGGAAAATCTGAAAGTTGCGTGAGGCGATCCGGTTTCCCCGGATTTCGTAACCCCCGGATTACCGTCTGGGGGTTTTGTTTTGCGCCGCCCTGTGTTCCGGCCGCGCGCTTTTCAAGGGAATTTCAGTGCCCGCCGCCAGGCTGGAATTTCGCGGCCTTCAGCGACGATCCGCAGGGCCTGCGGATAGATGCGGTGCTCGACTTCGAGCACGCGCTGGGCGAGGCTCTCTTCGGTGTCGCCGTTGCGTACTGGAACCGAGGCCTGCAGCACGATCGGCCCGGAGTCCATTTCCGGCACCACGAAATGCACCGTCGCGCCGTGTTCCCGCACGCCCGCGTCGAGCGCGCGGCGATGGGTATCGAGGCCCTTGAACTGCGGCAGCAGTGCGGGATGGATATTCAGCATCCGGCCGCTCCAGCGCGCCACGAAATCCGGCGTCAACAGGCGCATGAAGCCGGCGAGGCAGACGAGATCGATCCGCTGCGCTTCGAGTTGGGCATTGAGCGCTTGCTCGAAGGCAGCCCGATTTTCCTTGAATGGCCGGTGATCGACGATTGCGGTCGCAATGCCGGCCTCGCGTGCATAAGAGAGGCCGGCGGCATCGGGGTTGTTTGATATGACGAGAACGATCGCGGCAGGGTAATCGATTGCCTTGGCGGCTTCGATCAGCGCCACCATGTTGGAGCCGCGGCCGGAAATGAGGACGGCGACGCGCAATTTCTCGGCGCGCTGTTCGATCATCCCGTCACCCGGCAAGATCGAGCAGTCCGCGGAACTCGACTTTGCGATCACCGCTGTCTTTGACGACTTCGCCGAGCCGTATGGCGGTTTCGCCGTTGGCGGCAAATTGCGCGCACGCCGCATCAGCCCCGCGCGCGTCCAGGATCGCGATCATGCCGACGCCGCAATTAAATGTTCGCAGCATTTCCATCTCGCCGATCCTGCCGGCCCGCGCGAGCCATTTGAATACCGGCAGCACGGGCACGCGGTCCAATTCGACGGCGATGGAAAATCCCGGCGGCAGCACGCGCGGAATATTGTCGACAAAGCCGCCGCCGGTGATGTGGGCGAGCGCCTTGACGGCCTTCGTGTTACGGATCGCGGCGAGACAGGACTGCACATAGAGACGCGTCGGCGTCAGCAGGGACTCGCCGAGCGTGCGTGACGGCTCGAACGGCGCCGGTGCCGTCCAAGCGAGGCCGGTCTCGGCCACGACTTTGCGCACCAGCGAAAAGCCGTTCGAATGCACGCCCGATGCGGCGAGGCCGACAACCACATCGCCCGCCGCAATGTCGGTACGGGGCAGAAGATCGGCGCGTCCGACCGCGCCAACCGCAAAGCCGGCGAGGTCGTACTCGCCGGGCTGATAGAGGCCGGGCATCTCCGCCGTCTCGCCGCCGATCAGCGCGCACCGCACCTGCCGGCAGGCTCTGGCGACGCCGGCAACCACTGCCGCCGCTGCGGCTGGATCGAGCTTGCCGCAGGCAAAGTAGTCGAGAAAGAACAGGGGCTCCGCGCCTTGGACGACAAGATCGTTGACCGACATGGCGACCAGATCGATGCCGATCGTGTCGTGACGCCCGGTCTCGATCGCGATCTTGACCTTGGTGCCGACGCCGTCGGTCGCAGCCACCAGGATGGGATCGTTAAATCCGGCGGCCGCGAGATCAAACAGGCCGCCGAAGCCGCCGATTTCGGCAGCGGCGCCGGGACGCGCGGTGGCGCGCACCAGCGGCTTGATCAATTCCACCAGGCGGTTGCCGGCGTCGATATCGACACCCGCGGCCGCGTAGCGTGCCTCATCCACGAGAGCCACCAATTCGCACATCGCTCCCCGGCGGGGAGGCCTTGCTCGCCGCCTCGGTACGGCGGAATCGCGGGGTGTGCAAGCGCGTGGCGGTCGTTATAATTCCCGGTGGAGGAAGGCCGTGCCCCAAGGATGGACTGGGCCACCCCGGCGGGTTGTGCAGAATAAGGCCGGACCCGTCCGGCGGCGGCGAACGGGGCACGTGCGGAGCCGGGGCGTAGTTTGAGCATTCCCAACCTGATCACTCTGGGGCGCATCATCCTGGTGCCGGCGGTGATTTGGGCGATCATTTCAGGAGAGATGCTCGTCGCCTTCGCCTTGTTCCTCGCGGCGGGCATCAGCGACGCCGTCGATGGCTTTCTCGCCAAACGTTTCCACATGGCAAGCGAGCTCGGCGCATATCTCGATCCGCTCGCCGACAAGGCGCTGATCGTATCGATCTATGTGGCGCTCGGCATTGCCAGGGAACTGCCCATTTCGCTGGTGATCCTCGTGGTCTCGCGCGACATCATGATCATAGCGGGCTTTATGTTGGCGTGGCTGGTAAACAAGCCGATGCCGGTGCGGCCGCATCCGGTATCGAAATTGAATACAGTGGCTCAAATTCTGTTGGCCGCGCTTGTGCTGGCCGAGAAAGGCATGGGCTTCAACGCAGCGCTCGCGGAGACGGCCGGCATCGCCCTGGTTGCGATCTTGACCGTGCTCTCGATTGTCTTCTATCTCGCCGAATGGTTCCGACACATGAACTCGTTCGGGACCGGCCATTGAGCGGCAACGGATCGAATTGACAGCCATGGCCAATCGTCCGCGCCAGCTTGCGCTCGCGCTCGATCACGACGAGAGCTATGCGCGCGACGATTTCCTGCCCGGGCCGGGTAACGCCGCCGCGCTCACATTGATCGAAAGCTGGCCGGATTGGCCGGCCAATGCGGTCGCGCTCATCGGGCCGGAAGGCTCCGGCAAGTCGCACCTCGCGTCAATCTGGGCGAACGCATCCGGCGCGCGGACGATGTCGGGCCGTGCGCTCGGCGAAAGCGATTTGTTGGCATCGCTCGCGACCGGCGCCTTGGTGGTGGAGGAAACGGTTGCGGCGGACGAGCGTTCGCTATTTCACCTGATCAACCTCGCGCGCGAAGAGGAGTCATTCCTGCTGTTCACGGCGCGCACGGCGCCCACGTCCTGGCCCGTCGCCATTCCCGACCTCGCGTCGCGGCTTCGCGCCTTGCCGGTCGTGACGCTGCAGTCGCCGGACGATGCGATGCTGCGCGGCGTGATCATCAAGCTCGCCGCCGACCGCCAGCTTTCGCTCGACGACAGCGTGGTTCGCTACCTGCTGAGCCATGTCGAGCGCTCGTTCGCTGCGGCGCGCGCGGCCGTGATCACGCTCGATAACGAGGCGCTGCGGCAGGGCCGGCCCGCCAGCCGTGCGCTCGCAGCCGAATTGTTTCGCGATAGCGCAGAGGAGCCTTGACGGTGTGGCGCTACGCCTCGTTATCTGTGTGACTGAAAGGTGTTGAACGCATCAAGCCATCGGACCCACCAAGTCATAGAATTGTTACCAAGGGAGGCGATCATCGCCCTTGAGGAGATTGGATCGGATATGGCGGACCGTGGCCAAGCCACTGTTCTCGCAATGGAATCTGGCGCCGTTCGGCGGCTGGAGGAGGTTGCGCGAGTGTCCGAACCGTCGCTCTCGGCGAGTCCCGAGCGCTTTATCAACCGGGAACTGTCGTGGCTCAACTTTAACCGCCGCGTGCTCGAGGAATCCGCCAATAACGGGCATCCGCTGCTCGAGCGGCTCAAATTCCTGTCGATTTCCGCCAACAACCTCGATGAATTCTTCATGGTTCGCGTCGCCGGCCTGGGCGCCCAAGTTCGCGCCGGGATCGCGGAGAAGAGCCCGGAAGGCTTGACGCCCGCGGAGCAGCTCGCCCGCATTGCCGAAGCCGTTTCTTTGCTCGTCGCCGATCAGCAGGCGCAGTGGCGCGAATTGCGCGCGGCTCTCGCCGAAGCCGGTATCGTTCTGGTCGACGGCACCGACGTTACCAAAGCCGAGAAGGCGTGGCTCGAAGATTACTTTTTGGCGCACGTGTTTCCGCTGCTGACGCCGCTCGCCGTCGACCCGGCACACCCATTCCCGTTCATCCCCAATCTCGGCTTCACGATCGCGCTGCAGCTCGCGCGCTCCAAGGACGGCAAGGCGATGAACGCGCTGATCCGCATGCCATTGCGGATCGATCGCTTTGTTCGCCTGCCGCACGGCGCCGACGGCGCGCCGGTGCGTTTGATTTCGATCGAAGGCGCCACCAGCCTGTTCATCGGCAAGCTGTTTCCCGGTTACTCGGTGAAGGGGGTCGGCGCGTTTCGGGTCATTCGCGACTCGGAAGTGGAAATCCTCGAAGAAGCCGAGGACTTGGTGCGGCTATTCGAGACCGCGCTCAAGCGCCGCCGCCGCGGCATCGTCATCCGGCTCGACATTGAAGCGCCGATGCCTGCGGAACTCCAGGCTTTCGTGCAGCGCGCGCTCGGCGCGACGGACGAAAGCGTGTTCAAGGTGGCCGGTGTGCTGGCGCTCAACGAAATGGCGCAGCTTGCGAACCTCAATCGGCCCGATCTCGAATTCGTGCCCTACACGCCGCGCTATCCCGAACGCGTGCGCGACCATGGCGGCGATTGTTTCGCCGCCATCCACCAGAAGGACTTCATCGTCCATCACCCCTACGAATCGTTCGACGTGGTGGTGAATTTCCTGCAGCAGGCGGTGCGCGATCCGGACGTTGTCGCCATCAAGCAGACGCTTTACCGCACCTCGGCCGATTCCCCGATCATCAAGGCGCTGGCCGAGGGCGCCGAGGCTGGCAAGTCGGTCACCGCGGTGGTTGAGCTTAAGGCGCGCTTCGACGAAGAGGCCAATATCCGTTGGGCGCGCGACCTCGAACGCGCCGGCGTGCAGGTCGTGTACGGCTTTATCGAGCTGAAGACCCACGCCAAGCTTTCGCTGGTGGTGCGCCGTGAAGACGCGGCGTTGGTCTCATACGTTCACGTCGGCACCGGCAATTACCATCCGGTGACGGCGCGCGTTTATACAGACCTGTCTTACTTCACGTGCGATCCCGCGATCGGGCGCGACGTTGCTCACATCTTCAACTACATCACCGGCTATGCGGACCCGGCCGGGCTCGAACGCATGGCGGTGTCGCCGCTCAATCTGCGCAAACGCATCGCCGCACACATCGACGAGGAGATCGCTCACGCCAAGGCGGGGCGTCCCGCGGCGATCTGGATGAAGATGAATGCGCTAGTCGATCCCGACATCATCGACGCGCTCTATCGCGCCTCTGCCGCCGGCGTTTCGATCGAGCTCGTGGTGCGCGGCATCTGCTGCCTGCGGCCCGGCGTGCCCGGCCTGTCGGACAATATCCGGGCGAAGTCGATCGTCGGCCGCTTTCTGGAGCATGGCCGCATCTATTGCTTCGGCGCCGGTCATGGCCTGCCGCACCCGAAGGCTGCGGTTTACATCTCATCGGCCGACATGATGCCGCGCAATCTCGACCGGCGCGTCGAGGCGCTCTGCCCGATCCTCAATCCGACGGTGCATGAGCAGGTGCTTGATCAGATCGTGGTGGCGAATCTGAAGGACAACGAGCAGAGCTGGCAGTTCCTGCCGGACGGCTCGGCTTTGCGTATCAAGCCAGGCCCAGGCGAAGAGGTCTTCAACGCCACCACCTATTTCATGACCAATCCCAGTCTGTCCGGCCGCGGCAAGTCGCCGAAGGATCAGGTTCCCCGGTTGCGGCGCCCGGAGCGCAAGTGAACCGGCGGGGCCCGGCAGTGATCCGCGGTGCCGAATCGGGTAATTGGGCGCCGGCCTCCGGACAGGTTTCTTGATACGATGAACCGCCCTACCAACGACGCGCAGGGACGCCTTGATGACGGGCCGCCGATCGCCGTCGTCGATATCGGCTCCAACTCGGTGCGGCTCGTGGTCTACGAAGGGCTCACCCGCAGCCCGACTCCGCTGTTCAATGAGAAGGCGTTGTGCGGGCTCGGCCGGGAAGTACAGTCTACCGGGCTGCTCGCGGCCGACGCGGTCGAGCACGCGCTGTCGACGCTCAAGCGGTACAGCGCGCTGTGCGCCACCATGGGCGCCAACAAGGTGCTTGCCATCGCCACCGCCGCCTGCCGCGACGCCCGTAACGGACGCGCTTTTGTCCGGCTCGCCGAAAAAACCATCGGAGCGCCGATCGAGGTGCTCTCCGGTGGACGTGAAGCCGAATTGACCGCGCTTGGCGTTATTTCCGGCGTGCATCGCGCCGACGGCATCGTCGGCGATCTGGGCGGCGGCTCGCTTGAACTGGTCGATGTGCGCGGCACGCACGCGCGCCACGGCGTCACCCGGCCGCTCGGCGGCCTCGCGCTGGCGGATATCTCGGCAAAGTCGATCAAGAAGGCGGAAAAATTCGTCAAGAAAACGCTCTCGGCGCTGCCGGTGCTCAAGGGCTCCCAACATCGCAACTTCTATGCCGTTGGCGGCACCTGGCGGTCGTTTGGGCGGCTGCACATGCGCCAGACCGGTTATCCGCTGCACGTGATGCACGGTTATGCGATCCCGGCCGCCGAGGCGCTGGAATTCGCCAAGCTGTTGCACCGCGTCGATGTCGAAACGCTGTCCGATATCGAGGTGGTGGCGAGCGCGCGGCGTCCGCTGTTGCCCTACGCGGCGCTGGTGCTGGAATATATCCTGCGCATCGGCAAGCCGCGGCAGGTGGTGTTCTCCGCGCTTGGCGTGCGCGAAGGGCTGCTTTATTCGCTGCTCAAGCAGCGCGAAAAGGAAAAGGACGCGCTGATCGAAGCGGCGCGCGGGCTCAACCAGCTGCGCTCGCGCTCGCCGCGCCACGGCGAGGAGCTGATCGGCTGGACCGATCGTTTCATGATGTCATCAGGCCTCGACGAGACCGCGGAGGAGCGCCGGCTGCGCCACGCGGCGTGTCTGCTCGCCGATATCGGCTGGCGGGCGCACCCCGATTATCGCGGCGAGCAATCGCTCAACATCATCGCGCATGCCGGTTTTTCCGCCATCGACCACGCCGGCCGCGCCTACCTCGCGCTCTCGGTGTTTTACCGTCATGTCGGTTTGGTGGTGGACGATGAGCTGTCGCCGCGGCTGCGCGAACTGGCATCGACCCGCACGATCGATCGCGCCCGCGTGCTCGGCGCGGCGCTGCGACTCGCCTACGTCATCTCCGCGGCGATGCCCGGCGTGCTGCCCAAGACGTCGCTTGCGGTCGAGCGCCACCGGCTGGCGTTGCGGCTCAAGGGCGAGAATGTGCCGCTCGGCGGCGAGCGCGTAATCGCCCGGCTGCGCTCGCTCGCTCGCCTGATCGGTCGCGAGCCCGTGATGCTGCTGGGGTAAGCATTTCGGGCAGTCCGCGCGGATCCGATAACCGTCTCGGCGAGATGAGTTTCCGAATGGGCGGGTGGTGAAGTGCTATATTCCAGGCTATTTTGTAAGCAAGGCCTTGAGCCCCTGGATGGCGCGGATGAATTACCAAGACATCATAACCATAGAGGACGGTAAGCGCGGGGGCCGTCCCTGCATCCGAGGATTGCGAATAACGGTTGCTGACGTGCTCGGCTGGCTGGCGGCTGGGCTCTCGCACGATCAGATCATTGCCGATTATCCCGAATTGACTGGCGACGACATACGCGCCTGCTTGGCATATGCCGCCGATCGCGAGCGTCGGCTTCTGACTTCTGCAAAATGAAGCTCTTGTTTGATGAAAATCTGAGTTACAGACTGTGCCAACAACTCGACGACGTATTTCCTCTCTCTTCGCAAGTTCGGCTTGCTGGTCTGACAAGCGCTGACGATCGGGCTCTTTGGGATTACGCCGCGGCGGGCGGCTTCGCGCTCGTGTCACTTGATGCAGATTTTGCGGAAAGGGCGGCCTTGCTTGGGCCGCCGCCGAAAGTGCTGTGGCTAAGATGCGGTAACCGGTCGACCGAATACGTCGAGAAGCTGCTTCGTGAGAACAGAGAGACTATTGCTGCTTTTGAACAAGGCACGGCAGCATGTCTGGAAATTTATTGAGCACCGAGTGTGATTTGTCAGCTTTCGTCCGCAATTAGGCGCGGCAATAGAGAGAATGCGAAGCGTTCATCCTCGCTCCACCGTCGCCACTTTGTTTCGCTCGATGGCGAGCGCGAGCCTGCCGTGCTTGAGCGCCAGTGCCTTGTCGCCGAACAGTTCGCGGCGCCAGCCCTTGAGAGCGGGCACGTCGGCTTTGTCGCTCGCGGCGATGCGCTCGAGATCGTCGACCGTGGCGATCACTTTGGCGGCGACGTGATGTTGCTCCGAGATCATGCGCAGCAGCACTTTCAGGAGTTCGACGACCGCGCCGCCGTTTGCCGCCTGCGGCGCCCGCGGCATGGGCGGCAGTGTTTTTGGATCGCGCGCCAGGCCGCGCTCCACCGCGGCGACGATCGCCTCGCCCCAGCGCGAACGCTCAAAGCCCCTGGGCAGCGAACGCAGGTGCGTGAGCTTGTCGGGACTGGTCGGCGCGTGGATGGCGATGTCGCCGATCGCTTCGTCCTTGAGAACGCGGGCGCGCGGCACGTCGCGAGTCTGCGCCTCGCGCTCGCGCCACGCCGCGACTTCGATCAGCACCGCGAGCTCTTTCGGCTTGCGCACGCGGGTCCGAAGCCGCTGCCAGGCGTTGTCCGGTTCCATGCGGTAAGTGTCGGGCGAGGTCAGCACGCCCATTTCATCTTCGACCCAGTCGGCGCGACCGCGTCCCTTCAGGTCCTCGACCAGCGCCAGATAGACGTCGCGCAGATGCGTCACATCGGAAATCGCGTAGCGCAGCTGCGCCTCCGACAGCGGCCGCCGTGACCAGTCGGTGAAGCGGTGTGACTTGTCGAGCGTATCCCCGGTGATGCGGGCCACCAGCTGATCGTAGGAAATCGAATCGCCGTAGCCGAGCACCATGGCGGCCACCTGGCTGTCGAAGATCGGATGCGGAACGAGCTTCGCCGCGTGCCAGATGATTTCGATGTCCTGCCGCGCGGCATGGAACACCTTCATCACCTTCTCGTTCGCCATCAGCGCGTAGAAGGGCGCCAGATCGATGCCCGGCGCCAGCGCGTCGATGACCACGGCCTCGTCGGCACTCGCCATCTGCGCCACGCACAGCAGCGGATAATAGGTGGTCTCGCGCAGGAATTCCGTATCGATGGTGACGAACGGATAGGCGGCCATGCGCTCGCAGGCGGCTGCGAGTTCCGCCGTGGTGGTGATCGGCTGCATTGCGTTTGTATTTTCGGAGTGAGACACCGTTATTGCCTTGCGAGTCTATATTTCGAGTTTTCGGATCGCGTGCATCAGGCGGCGCGGGGTTTGATTTCCCGGTCCAGCCGGTCTCCGTTGGCGGCTTTTGCCCTCTCCAGCTCGTAGTGTGTTTGCAGATTCATCCAAAACTGCTCGCTGATGCCGAAATACCGGGCGAGGCGCATGGCCGTGTCTGCGGTGATACCGCGCCGGCCTCGGACGATATCGTTCAAGCGCGCGCGCGGAACCTTGACGCAATGCGAGAGCGCGTTGACGCTCATGTGCAACGGGTCAAGAAAATCGGCTTTGAGGATTTCGCCCGGATGAATCGGCGGAATGTCTCTACGTCGCTGCGTCTGTCGCGGCGCCATGGGAAAGTCCTTTCAGTGGTAGTCGACGATTTCAACGTCGTAGGCATCGCCGTTGTGCCAGTTGAAGCAGATTCGCCATTGATCGTTGATCCTGATGGAATATTGGCCGCGGCGCGAGCCAGACAGCTTCTCCAGCCGGTTGCCGGGAATTCGCCCGATCTCTTCAAGGGCAGACACGGCGTGAAGCGCAACCAGTTTCTGCAGTGCCCGTCGCTGCACATCGGAAGGAAGACGGCGGCTGGAGCGTCCAGCAAATAGCTCAGATGTCTCCCGCGATGCGAAGCTTCTGATCACACTCAAATGTAACGCTACGCGTTACACATATCAAGAACGGGAGCCGCCCCAAACACCGCGTATTTTGCCCATGTTGAGGAACTCCCATGGGCTCGGCAGTTCCCCGACCGGCACTTCGATCAGGGTCGGTCCGTCGCGGTGCGCAAAGGCGCGCCGCAGCGCCAGGCGTAGCTCTTCCGGACTTCGCGCGCGCACGGCTTCGGCGCCAAAACTCTTGCCGAAGGCGACGAAATCGGGATTGACGAGGTCGCTGGCAATCAGCCGGTTGCCGAACCGCTCTTTCTGAATGCGCCGCACATTGCCGTAGGCGCCGTCGTTGAAGACCACCGTGACCAGCGGGATGCGATGGCGCATGGCTGTCGCCATCTCGGTTGCGGTGAACATGAAGCCGCCGTCGCCGCAGATGGCGACGACCGGCACATCCGGCCGGGCATGTTGCGCGCCGAGCGCGGTGGCAAAGCCGAGGCCGAGCGGATCCTGAAAGCCGGGCGAGATATAGGTGCGCGGCTTGTAGACTGGATAAGCCACGCGCGCGGCAAAGACCATCTGCGTGATGTCTTCGACGAAGATGCCGTCTTCCGGCAACTCGTCGCGGATCGCCTCCAGATAGGCGATCTGCGGCGCGATTTTGTCAAAGCGCTTGCGCCACGCCGCCTGCCGCTCCTGCATCTCGGCCTTGCGCGAAGCGCGCTTTGAATTATGCGCCGGCAATTCGGCGAGCAGGCTCTGCAGGATCGGTTTGGCGTCGCCGGTCAGCGCCACCGCCGGCTTGTGCAGGCGGTTGTGTTCCTTCGGATCGGCATCGATGCGCACGATCTTCAGATCGCGGTCCATGCCCCATTGCCGGAATTGGATGAGGAGCCGCGTTCCGACGGCAAGCACCACGTCGGCCTCGCCCCAAAGATCGCGGCCGAGCGGCAACGTGACGGAAAACGGGTCGCGCCCATCGAGGACGCCGCGGCCGCGGCGGAACGCGAGCACCGGCGCTTGCAGCATTGCCGAGAGCGCCGTGACTTCTTCCGAAGAATCCTGCGCGCCGCCACCGCAGATGATCAGCGGCCGCTTGGCGGCTCCCAGCAGCTTGGCGGCCTTGCGGACCGTATCGCGGTCGATCCTGGCGGTCGGAATGGGCAGGGGCTCCTGCACCGTTAGCTGAGCGGGCTTGCCCCACACATCCATGGCGCATTCGAGCACGGCCGGCCCGGGACGGCAGGTGCGCATGGCGCGCAGCGCGCGCGCCGTCGCTGGCGAAGCCTGCTCCGGCTTGCGGATCAGCGCGGCATGACCGGCCAAGCGTTTGACGATGCCGGCCTGGTCGCGGATTTCGTGCAACTGGCCGAGATCGCGGCCGATGTCGGCATCGGGAATCTGTCCGATCAGGCCGAGCACGGGAGCGTTGGTGGCAAAGGCGGTGAGCAGCGCCGCGCCGGCATTCAGCAGGCCCGGTCCTGGCACCACCGCGAAGGCCTGCGGCTTGCCGGTCGCGAGCGCGGCGCCGAGCGCCATGTAGGCCGCACCTTGTTCGTGCCGGGGGTGTATCGTGCGCAGCCGGTCGGAGACCTTGAACAGCGCTTCGAACAACAGGTCGTTCTGCACGCCCGGCAGGGCGTAAATCGTGTCGAGCCCGTGGCCAATGAGCGTGGCGACGACCGCGTCGGCCGTCGTCATCGTCGTGGCCGGGGTCCCAGCCGGTTTCTTCCGTTTCTTGTCCACTTTTTTGGCCATTCTCACTCCCTCGTCGCAGCATCACTGTGCAGATTGGTGCGCCTCTGTCGAGGCGATGGCCGCCCCATGGCCCGCTCAAGACGCCGCAAACGCTTGACAAATCGGCGGGGGTCCTGTGGTTGTGCGCGACCCTTCACCCCTTGGCGGAATTGAGCATGCATCGCTACCGCACCCATACCTGCGGCGCGCTCCGCGACAGCGATATCGGCACCGAAGTCCGGCTTTCGGGCTGGTGCCACCGCATCCGCGACCATGGCGGGGTGCTGTTCATCGATCTGCGCGACCATTATGGGCTCACCCAGGTGGTGGCGGATCCCGACAGCCCGGCCTTCAAGATCGCCGAAACGCTGCGCGCCGAGTGGGTGGTGCGGGTCGACGGCAAGGTGCGGCGGCGTCCTGACGGCACCGACAATCCCGAATTGCCGACCGGCGCGGTCGAAGTCTACGTGCGCGAGATCGAGGTGCTGGGGCCTGCGGGTGAACTGCCGATGCCGGTGTTCGGCGATCAGGAATATCCCGAGGACATTCGCCTCAAATACCGTTTTCTCGATCTGCGCCGCGAGCGGCTGCACAACAACATCATGGTGCGCGGGCAGGTGATCGATTCGATCCGGCGGCGCATGAAGGAGCAGGGCTTCTTCGAATTCCAGACGCCGATCCTCACCGCCTCGTCGCCCGAGGGCGCGCGCGACTATCTGGTGCCGTCGCGGCTGCATCCGGGAAAGTTCTACGCGCTGCCGCAGGCGCCGCAGCAGTTCAAGCAGCTGATCATGGTGTCGGGTTTCGATCGTTATTTTCAGATCGCGCCGTGCTTTCGCGACGAGGACGCACGCGCCGACCGCTCGCCCGGCGAGTTCTATCAGCTTGATCTGGAAATGAGCTTCGTCACCCAGGACGACGTGTTTGCCGCCGTCGAGCCGGTGATCCGCGGTGTGTTCGAGGAGTTTGCGGGCGGCAAGCCGGTGACCAGGGAGTTCCCGCGCATTCCGTACCGCGAGGCGATCGAAAAATACGGCAGCGACAAGCCTGATCTGCGCAATCCGATCGCGATGGCGAACGTCTCGGAGATTTTTCGCGGCTCGGGCTTCAAGGTGTTCGCGCGCATTCTCGAAGGCAGCGCCAAGGCCGAAGTGTGGGCTATCCCGGCGCCCGGCGGCGGCTCGCGCGCGTTCTGCGACCGCATGAATTCCTGGGCGCAAGGCGAGGGCCAGCCAGGGCTCGGTTACATCATTTTTGCCGCTGACGGCGGCGGTGTCATCGGCCGCGGTCCGGTTGCCAGCAACCTCGGTGCGGATAAGACCGAAATGTTGCGCGCGCAGCTCGGGCTCAAAGACGGCGATGCGGTGTTCTTTGTCGCCGGCGAGCCGCAGACCTTTTTCAGATTTGCCGGCGCGGCGCGCACCAAGGTCGGCGAAGAACTCAACCTGATCGTCAAGGATCGTTTCGAGTTCTGCTGGATCGTCGACTTTCCGATGTACGAATGGAACGAGGAGGAGAAAAAAATCGATTTCTCCCACAATCCGTTCTCGATGCCGAACATGGCCGCCGACGAATTTCTCGCACTCGACGCCAACGATCGCGAAAAGATTCTCGCGATGCGCGCCATCCAATACGACATCGTCTGCAACGGCATCGAACTGTCCTCCGGCGCGATCCGTAATCATCGCCCCGACGTGATGAAGAAGGCCTTCGCCATCGCCGGCTATGACGAGACGGTGCTGGAGCAGAAATTCGGCGGCATGCTGCACGCGCTGTCGCTCGGCGCGCCGCCGCATGGCGGCATCGCGCCCGGCATCGACCGCATCGTCATGCTGCTGTGCGGCGAGGAGAACCTGCGCGAAGTCGTGCTGTTCCCGATGAACCAGCGCGCCGAGGATTTGATGATGGGCGCGCCGTCGGAAGCAACACCGAAGCAGCTGCGCGAATTGCACATCCGGCTCGCCACGCCCGGCCCGGGCTGATCGCCGCGCGCATCTCCTCATTCCGCCGCCATCCTCACCGGGTCGTCGCACAGCGCGGCGAGGATGGCCGGGAAATGCCCGCGCATGCGCCTCCAGCGCATCAGCCGAAGAATGAGCCGCAGCTCCGCCAACACGTCGAGCGGCAGGCTGTTGCCGCGGCCGAAGACGCACGCGATCTGAAAGGCCTTGCGCTCGGCGCGCCACCAGCGGTCGGCGAGAACGATCGCCACATCGAGGCTTTTGCCCCGCAGCAAGTCCGCACGTGCCGAGAACCGCGCCCGCACCGCCGGGTGTTGCGGCCCGCGCCGCCAGGTTTCTTCGACCCGCAGCTTGAACGCGTTGACGACGGCGGTCTTATCGAAGGCGGCGCCGATCTCTGCCAGCGTCGCCTCCATCGCGCTCGCGCCTCGCGCGCGGGCCGCCGCGCCGGCGCAACGCGCACGTTCGAGATCGAACCGGCTGCGCGGCCACCGCGGCATGGCATTGTCCGTTGCTGTGAGCGGCGGCTACGCGGCAGCGCCGCACGCGCCGCCCCCGCCGCCGTCAAAAAGAGGCGGCGCATTCTCGTATCTTAAATGGGGACATATGTCAATATTTGTAACCGAATCGGCACCGCGTCGGGACGCCGATAGGGACTACGGGCACGTCATGCGCGTCATGATTCGCATCACGAAAACAGGCAGGATGAGTGTCGCGCGCGCCGCCGCGCAGGCTGCCCGCGGTCTAGAACAGCTTGAGGCAGCAGAGCACTTTGCCGAACACTTCCAGCTCGTTGAGCAGGATCTCTTCGCTCGGATGCGTCGGGTTATCGGAAATGATTTTCACCCGCGTCGGCCGCGACGAGCGCAGCAATTGCAGCCGCTTGACCACGATACAGCCGAACGCATCGCGGATCGCGTAGAGGCCATCCGGTGTCGGCGTCTTATGGCCGGTGTCGACGATGACGCGCTCGCCGGACGCGATCGTCGGGCTCATGCTGTCGCCGTTGGTATCGAGCACCAGAAGCCGCGACGAAACGGCATGCAGCTGTTCGCGGATGAAGTTCGCCGGAAACAGCCAACCCTCTGTTTTTATTGGGTCGGAGTGGCGTCCCTCCTTGCGCACTTCACGCGCGGGCGTACCGCCGCCGCCTAGTCCGGCGCGCGTGTCGAGCTCCGGCACTTGGCCGGGCGCCGGTCCGAGCGGCTCGTCGTGGCGCGATTCTTCGCGCAGCACGTCGCTTGATTCGATATGGCCGCCAGGGGCGCCGGGCGTCCCCGGGTAGCGCCCCCACAGCAGCATCTGCTCTGCCGTATAGCCGAGCGCATTGGCGAACGGCCTCAAGTGATCGAGCCGCAGCCGGATATGCCCGCCTTCGAGACGCGATAGCTGCTGTTTGGAAATTCCCGACAGCCGGGTCAGTTCGGTACGGCTCATGCCGCGCGCTTCGCGCGCGTAGTAGAGACCGGTGAAGTTCTTGCTCGGCTTGATCTTTCTCGGCATGGCCTATTGTCACGGATTCGGATGATCGCTGCTAGCCTCCAAAATGGCGACTTGACAGTCCTTCGAGATGTGACTATAGCGGGTGACGCTTTCAAGTGGTCCTTCACACTGTGACGACGGGTGCGGGTAGTGGGCCAGTTTGAATTTGGTGACTTGCCATAATTCAGGTCCGGGACTTCCGTGGTTTGTCGCAAAATGCGCTAGGCGACTTTGGTCGCGCCACTGTGACTTTCCCAAGACTCAAGCATTTCAACAACATCGCTCATTTCCCAAAGGCGAGTAGTCACGCCAGCGGCCATCGCAGGAGTGACTTTGAGCGTTTGATGTACCCGCACGAAATTGTAGTACAGAAAGTGCAGAGCCAGCGCGTAATAGTGGTTCTGGATTTTCTTGGAAAAGGCGTTCGTCAGCCGCGTCATCCGCCGCGAGTGCATACGGACGTTCAGATTATTTCGCTCCGCGTATGACGTTGAAATGTGCTTCGGATCGGGATTTCCCGATACTGGCACCTTGCTCGCGCCAGTGCAGATAGCCGGGCTGTAGCGCCGTTCTGCCGATCCATGGACGCCCTCAAAGGACGGGCCGTAGTGCTTTTGTAGTTGGGCAAAATCAACGTTGGCTGGATCGAAGTTGTGCGCGACGGCGGCAATGTAGGTGTTCAGGCCGTCAGACGTGAGTTGAAACCTGCGGCCATCTAGGCGTTCGGCGAGATCGCCCATGAGCTGATAGGCCGCGTAACTATCACGCTCGCCGACATAGAAGGCGGGAACAAGCTTCGTGTCGGCACAGATTGCGATCCAGAGCCAAGCGTCGCCCGAACCAGGCGCACGATCTTTTGCGGTAGCGTGCTGGCTGCGCTTGTGATGAACGAACCCCCACGCCTCATCAACTTGAATGCGCTCGCACGGCAGATTGTGCAGTACGCGGTCTTGATACCAAGCGGCGGCGGTGCCCGCATCCTCTAACAGCTTTAAGATCGTCGTCTTGCTCACGCCGAACAGGCGTGCGCTCGCTCGAATGCTCATACCCTCTACGAGGCTATGGAGGACCTTGGCCCGGGTGTCGCGGTCAAGCTTGTTCATGCCATGAAATGTACCACGGCATGCTTAAGCGGTCAAGCACAAAGGTCAGTTTGCCGGACTACCGTCATCCAAGGTCGTGGCGTTGACATAAGGAACCTTAAGTCGCCGCGGCCTTTCTTTCACTTCATCGTCCAGGACCCTATCCAAGCCTTCCAGAACCTCCGCTAACTTGGGGTCCTGATCGAGGCGTTGGGAAAGGTCCGCCCAACGGGCGTCCATTTCTGCCTTCTTCGCCATTTCTAGACCCTCCGAATACCACGTTGACAATGTAACACCGTACTTGCCGAATTGTTAGCGCCGATCTGCTTGCAATAGTCAATAAATAGGTCGTAATAGCCTCGAACTTTCTTGTTGAGGTCGGAGTTCTCTCCGAAGTTATTGATTTTCAACTTGATATTGCCGCCAGTTAGCTCCCGTATCCCGATACCTCGGCCATGCGAATGCCAATTATCCGGATTGCCAAGGGCTTCTGCGACTTGCCTAGCGCGGGCTTTACGAGCGGCATCGTCGATAGGTGTTTTGTTTGATTCGGTTTCTTTCCAATCTTTGAACTTGTGGCTGGAAAGCCAGTTTTCGAGTAAATCTTCGGCGTGTTCCTTCGCCTGTTCCATATCGAACAGCTCGGCCGGATCGAAGCGTTTAAGCAGGAACGCGAGCTCGGCGCGCACCTCTTCGGGTGACGCAGCCTTGTTGATTGCGTCGGTCAGTTCCTTGTACTTGGCTAAGTAACCTATGCCAGAAACAAAGCGATTATTCTCACTTTCTAGCTGCGGATCGATTGGTCCAAGGATTGAGTAGTAATCCATATAGATTTCATCGCCGGACAAGACCAATACCGTGCCAGCCGAGTAGGCCCAATTCGGCACGATAAAATCCACATGAGAATAATGCTTTCTGAAGACATTAGATATGCGCTCGACGACTTCAATGAAGCCGCCAGTGGTTTCGACAATTACAGATAACGCCCCTGGACGCTTGTCTGACTTGTTCGCGGGGTCGTGCAAATCCTCAATCTCGGTCCGTATCAGATCATCCAGCCCGAACCTAATCGGTGCCTTGATAACCAGAACGTCGGATTTCAGATGCTCAGCCAGCACTCGATTGAGTGACTTTAGCTCGGCCTGTACTAAATCATCGGCCTTTGGTGCCTTCCCTGCCACGCTTCCCCCAACGTTTTTCGGCGGCTTTTTTCGCGATCTTCTCGCGTTCATTAGCCGACAATTTTTCGGCTCTCGCTTTGCCGCCCTTGAGTCCGCCACGGCGGCCCAATGCAACTGCCGCAGGGTTCTTACCACTATCAGGGGTGGGATGGCTAGATGCAACTTGGCCCGTGGCCGTCTCGACCATGTGCTTTGCCCATTGGTTCAGGTCGCGCGGGCGTTTTGGGCGCTTTTCGGCCATGACGCCAACTATGGGGCTTCCCGGCTAGGCTGCAAGCTCTTTTCCGGTCTGCCTTATTCAAACTGGCCCACTACCCGGGTGCGCCGGAATCCGACGTTCGGCGCTGGGAGGAATCATGCGCGCCGACGATGCTTGGACCGACGATCGTATCGCAGTTCTCAAAGCCATGTGGGCCGCTGGTGCGACGGCGACCGCGATCGCCGAGCGCCTTGGCGGGCTGTCGCGCTCGGCCGTGCTTGGAAAAATTTCCCGCTTGCGGCTCAGGGCCGGCGCATCCGCGGCGGTGGCAAACCAAGCACTAGCCGCGGCGTCAACATCGCCCGATCTCGCCGCGCTGCAGCGCCGGCGTCACAATCGCAAACGCGCGCGGCGGTCATCGCCGAAACCGCGTCGCAAAAAATCACAGCGGCGGTCCGGCAAGATCCTGTTGGAGCTCACGAACGACACCTGCCGCTGGCCAAACGGCGAACCCGGCACGCGTGGTTTTTTCTTTTGTGGGGCGCCGGGCGCGGATCTCGAAGGCGGCAGGCCGTATTGCGCGCACCATGCGCGATGCGCCTACAGCGCTGCGGTGGACGATGACGAAGCCGATGGCGACGGCGACGCCTTTGTCGTCTCGGTTCGAAATTCGCCCTCGATAACGCCGCCGGATTCGCTGCGCCGGTATGCATGGCTATCGCCGGCGAAACACCCCACGTCGCGCTGGCGGTGACGGCGCCGATGGCGAAACAGGCCGGTGTTGATTCGCAAGGCGCGCCGCGTCAGGCCGCGGATGACGTCATTGCCCTTGGCGAACGGGCCGCGATTGCGGCACGCGCCGAGTTGCGCGGGGAACGCACCGGGATTCTCGGTGCAATCGGCGAAGTGCCGTTGCGCCCGCTGGCGCGAGCGCGCCAGGCGCCGAGCACCTGGACCTTTCTGCACGTGATGGAACGCATGGAGGAGGCCTTCCGCGTGCTTGGTCGTTTGCCGATGGCGACGCGGCCGCGCGGTTATGTCAATTCGATGCCGATCTATCTGCACGACCGCGGCGATTTGAATTCCCAGCTGGAAACTCATGAACTGGAGCGCATGGCGACACTGCGCAACCGGGTGCGCGTTCCGCCGACGCCGGCGGAGATCGGCCGCATGGAGGAGGCGCTGCATTGGCCGACAGCCTTTCTCGCGGGCGCCGAATTTCATCACCTCGCCCGCGCCGTGAACCTGGGCTGCCTGTGGGCTGCGGTCGACGCCGACGTGGCGCGCGGCTTGCGGCGAATCAAGGTGACGCGCCGCACGTTCAATGCCCGCAAGCTGCAAGGTCTGCGCATTATCGCCCGCGAACTCGTGCGCCGCCGCGTACCGATCCGGTAATCATGCAACGCGACAGCGGCGAGGAATGCCGCCGCATGACGGCGGCCTATCGGGACGGCCTGGCGCTGGCCGCGGTTGTGGTGGTGCCGAGCGCCAATGGCGCTCGAATCATCGCGCTCGCGCCCGGCAGCGAGGACGTTTCCGCCATTGACGAGCTTTCTGTGCGTTTGTGGTGCAGGCGCGAGACCGAGGCTTCCTGCATCGCCGCGGCGGCGGCGAAGATCGTGCGCCGCAAGCCCGATGGCGACATCGGCGAGGCTATTCGCGCCGCGGCGAAAAAGCTCGGTGTTGCCGTGCAAACAGATGACGAGATTGCCGTCGAAGCCATGACAGTTGCGGCGCGCATTGCACTCGAAATGCGCAAGCAGCAGCAATCCGGCGAACTGAAGACGGTCAACCAAGCGTATCGTAGCTACCGGCTGGAAGCGAGCGCACGCGGCGAGCGCGCGCTGCGCTATGACGCGTGGATGCAGCGCTACCGCGAAGATCTCGTCCGCAAAGCCGCAGCGACACTGCGTCAATTGTAAGAATCATCAAAGAATCGTCGCCGTGGGAGCTGTGACCACCTGTTTCGATGGAAAATTTTGCAAGCAACAAACAAAAATTTTTCGTAAGCTTTTTCAACATGATGAAGCTGATCGCGCATCGAATCCGAGGTCTGTTTGCTTGACAACGCCTTGCATTTTGCGGCATTGACTCACGCGCAGGCGGGCTTTGGCGAACTGCGCCCGCAGCACTCCGCCCCCCAAATCCCTGAACAAAGATCGAGCTGGCGACGCCCCGTGGCGCCGCGGCATCGCGCCGAAGCGCGTGGCATCGCGTTCGGCGGCGGCAGAAATTACCCAACAGCAAAAGGTGATCAGGTGTCCGTCACAGGCAAGGTCAAGTTCTATAACGAAGCCAAGGGCTATGGCTTCCTGACGCAAGACGGCGGCGCCGACGTGTTCGTGCACCGCACCGATCTGCCGGCCGAGATCGCCTTCCTGTACGAAGGCCAGGCGGTCCGCTTCGATATCGAGACCACCCGCCGCGGCCTGCGCGCGATCAACATCGCGCTTGTTTAGGCGCGCGCCGGCATCACTTCGTCCCATAACCGTGCGGGCCGTCCTCGGCCCAGGAGTGTGAACACAACGCAACGATCGGCAAAACCCAGATAACAACACATGGACAACGGGACCAATCCGTCTCAGCAGTCCGTAAAGTCCGTAAAATCGCTGTTCGAGCCCACGGCGAAACAGCGCGAGGCGCAAAAGCTCCTTCGCGAGGGCCGGCGCCACACGCTTCTCGTCGGCGGCTCGCGCTCCGGCAAGACCACGCTCCTGGTCCATGAAATCGCCCTGCGCGCGCTGAGCGCGGACGGAACACGCCACGCCATTCTGCGGCTGCATGCCAACGCCGCGCGCGGCGCAATCGCGCTCGACACGCTGCCGAAGGTATTGCGCCGGTGGTTTCCGGGCCGGCCGTTCAAGCGCCACCGCACCGAGGGCTATTTCAGCCTGGAGAACGAGTCGGAAATCTGGATCGGCGGGCTCGACGACCAGGAGCGTGTGGAGAAGATTCTCGGCAAAGAATACGCCACGATCTTTCTCAACGAGTGTTCGCAGATCCCATACTCCTCGGTGCTCGTTGCGCTCACCCGGCTGGCGCAGGTCTCGCGCGACCTGCCGCAGGCCGCCTATTACGACCTCAATCCGACCGGGAAGGGGCACTGGACCAACGTTTTGTTCGGCGAGCTGCGCGATCCGGTGTCGCGCCAGCCGCTTGAGGACCCGGATGACTACGCGCGGCTTTTTCTCAATCCGGGCGATAATGCCGAAAATCTTTCCGCCGCGTATCTGAAAAGCCTGGGGGCGCTGCCCGAACGGCAGCGCAAGCGATTCTTCGAAGGGGTCTATATCGACGAACTTTCGGGCGCTCTGTTCAGTTATGAGACGATCGCACGGGCGCGCGTCGCCGAATTCGATCAGGCGCGCCACATCCGCGTCGGGGTGGCGGTCGATCCTTCCGGCGCAGCCGGCCGCGACGACGAGAAGGCCGACGAGATCGGCATCGTGGTCGCCGCCAAGGGCGACGACGGCCACGCCTATGTGCTTGCCGACCGCTCGTTGCGCGACGCGCCGGCGGCGTGGGGCCGTGTCGTTGCCCAGGCGTATCACGAGTTCAAGGCCGACCGTATCGTCGCCGAGGATAATTTCGGCGGCGACATGGTGCGCTTCGTCATCCGTGCCGCGGACGCCAACGCGAAAGTGCACACCGTCGCCGCCTCGCGCGGCAAGGTGCTGCGCGCCGAGCCGGTCTCGGCGCTGTACGAGCAGGGTCTCGTGCATCACGTCGGCCGCTTCGCCGTGCTGGAAGATCAACTGTGCGCCTTCACCACGACCGGTTACCGCGGCGAGGGCAGTCCCGATCACGCCGACGCGCTGGTGTTCGCTATCACCGACCTGTTGCTGAATGAACCGGCGGCGATCATCGAGTTCTATCGGGTCCGGGCGGAGGCGGGCCGGACCTCGCTGGCGGAGCCCGCAGCGCGTGCGGGCGAACTGCCGATCAGGTTGCTCGCGCCCGAAGGAATTTCAGGCGCGCATGGCGTGTCCGGTGCGTTCTATCTCGTTGGCAATGACCGCGTCATTGCGGTGAAGCCGCGGGACGCGGCGGCACTGATCGCTGCCGGATTTGCGCGCGTGACTGAACAACAAGCGTAGCTCCTTGAAAATGCCGGCGCGGCGCGTAATCCGCCCGGCATGCCGAGGCCCGCTTTTGCGCGGGCTCCGCTTCGCAGCTTGCCTGACCGCTTGACCGATCTACGCGTGCGCTATCGCCGACCCACGCGGCGCGGCGCATTTTTCATTGACGGCGGCGCAAGCGGGCAGGAGTGCGGGGCAAGGGCCGGGCGCCCGTCGGTTCTTGACGGGACGCCCGGCCCACTCGTTCGAAAAATCGAGCAAATACATGACCGAACAAATCCGCGGCGCGGGTCAGCCGAGCTGGCCGCTGTCGCCGTATCAGATCTCGGTGTCATACGGCGCCCCCTCCCAACGCTTCCCCGCAAGCGGGGAAGGGAAAGGGTGGGGGATTGCGCGCGGCACCGGCGCCGACTGGTTCGGTCCGCTCGATCCGCTCAGGCCGATTGCGCCGCCGGATGTCGCCGGCCGCCGCTTCGATTTTCCGCCCGGCTACAACCTCGCCACCCGGCCGCGCGCCTACGAGCCGGTCGGCTTCGCCGAGCTGCGCGCCTTCGCCGACGCCTACGATCTCCTTCGCCTCGTCATCGAGACGCGCAAGGACCAGATGGAGCGCCAGCGCTGGCGCATCCGGCCGCGCTCACCCTCGCGTCAGCGCAAAAGTACCGTGCTCGACTCCGGCACCAGCGCGCGCATCGTCGCGATCCAGGATTTCTTGCAGCGACCCGACGGCGTGACGCGCTGGAAGACCTGGCTGCGCGCGCTGCTGGAGGACATGTTCGTCATCGATGCGGCGACGCTGTACTGCCAGCGCACGCGCTCGGGCCAGCTCTGCGCGTTGCAGCAGCTTGACGGCGCGACCATCAAGCGCGTCATCGACGACTGGGGCCGCACGCCGCTGCCTTACGTGGGCGCGGACGGCGCTGTGGTTCAGCCGCCGGCCTATCAGCAGGTGCTCAAGGGCCTGCCGGCCGTCGACTACTCGGCGCGCGACATCATCTACCGGCCGCGCAACGTGCGCGCCCACCGCGTCTACGGCTATTCGCCGGTGCAGCAGGTGTTGATGACCGTCAACATCGCGCTGCGCCGGCAGCTCTGGCAGCTCGACTATTTTTCCGAAGGCTCGATCCCCGACGCCCTGATCGGCGTCCCGACGTCGTGGACACCCGACCAGATCAAGCAATTCCAGGACTACTGGGACACCGAGTTCGCCGGCGATCTGGCCAAGCGCCGCCGCGCCAAGTTCGTGCCGGGCGAGGCCGCCGCCAAGGTCGTTCAGACCAAAGAGCCCGCCCACAAAGACGACTTCGACGAATGGCTCGCCCGTATCATCTGCTACGCCTTTTCGGTGCCGCCGCAATGGGCCACCAAGGTGATGAACCGCGCCACCGCCGACAACCAATCGCAGCAGGCGGAGGATGAGGGTCTCGAGCCGACCAAGGAGTGGGTCAAGGACCTGATCGACGAGATCATCGCCGAGGAATTCGCCTCCCCCGACCTGGAACTCGCCTGGCTCGACGAAGACGAAGCTGACCCGAAGGGCATGGAGGCGGTCCTCGAAGGCCGCGTCAAACTCGGCGCCCTCACCCTCAACGAAATGCGCGATGCGCTGGGGCTTGACCCGTACGCCAACGCTGCCGCCGACCGCGCGATGGTGCTGACTGCCGCCGGGTATGTGCCGATCGAGGCGAATGCGGGTGGGCAGGGAGTGTGACTCGCCAGGGGCAGGAAGTGAAAACGGAGCCGCGAGGTGAGAATATTTCTGTCCTGAAAGCGGCTACCGACGATCCTAAACATCCCGGATGGTCCGCTCGCACGCCCGGTGGCGTGGGCGGCCAGTTTCGACCGAGGGACGGTGACGGAGGATCGGGGACTAGCGGCTCGGCTGATTTCCCCGAGGGAACTCCAAGACCCGAACACGTCGCCTTGGAAACGGCAACGCAAACGGATGCGAGCCGCGGGCCAGCCGGAGTTCAATACGCGAGTGCGACGCCACCCGATATCAGCAGTGTCCTCACGGGCAATTCACGGATCGATGAGGTAACGAAGCAGCTGGCGCAAATTTATGCGGACACTGTTGAAACACTGGAGCGTCTGCCGGGGAAACCTTAGAAATAAGGAATTATTGTACGTCTTACCTTTGCAGCTGCCGTAATTGCAGCCACCATTCCCGAGCCCATGGACGTTGAGCGTTCGTTCGACTTGCCGCCTGGTTTCTCGAATTGGAAGAAAAGCGTCAGGCCAGACATTGTTCTGCGAAATGACAGCGGCGATGTCGTCGCGATTTATGATATAAAAACTGGTGATAGAGGGGTCGATCCATGGAGAGCGAAGGAGCTTCGCGCGGCAACCGGGGCAGGACCTGACGTGCCGATTATCGTCATCTATACTGACGAAGCGGTCTTAAAAAGCCAGACGATTTGAGAACGAGGTGAGTAGCCCAAATGGCAATGCATTTATGCGTTCTCTGCAACGATCGACTCGAATCGATAGCGCAATGGCAGAAGTCCATCAGCGCTGAAGGATTTCCTTTGCGGCTATCGGCTGCCGGCCCAGAACGCAACCTCGTCGCCTATTTGCGCGACGAAGAAACAAGTATTGAATATGGAGTACATGATTTTAGCGAAATCGAGGGCACGTATAATCACGTCAACTTCGGAGGCAATTGGACATATGCCATTGCGTTTACATGGTCCTCCGATTTCGCCGAAGAAATAGCGGCGTGGATGGCCGCGACGGCCTACGCTCGTGCAACGGAGGGCGTCATCTTTGATCAGCAGGAAGCGAAGATTTTTACTCCAGAGCAGTCACTTAAAATCGCGCACGAGATTGAGCGGCGCCGGCCAGCGATGCAAGCGATGCTGCGAAGTTATGTCGATCAGCTCGCAGTGAAGTCGCCCGACGCAAAAGCGGCGCTGGAGAGCTTCATGCGGCGGCGTTCAACAAAGTCGAATTGATCTTCGGCGTCCGTCAACCCACCTACCGGACGGGTAGTGTCTCAGTTTGAATTTTTCAGGGCTCTGTGGCCGACGAGGACGAAGGGTGGAGTTCGCCTGGCTCGACGAAGACGAAGCTGACCCGAAGGGCATGGAGGCGGTCCTCGAAGGCCGCGTCAAACTCGGCGCCCTCACCCTCAACGAAATGCGCGATGTGCTGGGGCTTAACCCCTACGCCAACGCTGCCGCCCACCGGGCGATCGTGCTGACTGCCACGGGCTACGTGCCGATCGAGGCAAATGCGGATGGGAACGGCAATTCGCCAGCCAAAGAGGTTCGAGCGGACATAGGCGCTCAATCTAGACTGGTTGTCAAAACCTACAATGCCGACGGCAACGTTACATTTGACAATCCCACGGCTGGAGCCGTGGAGAGTAAGGGAACTCCGAGCTAAGACAGGTACGACGACCGGCACCTATGTATTTGAAATAAACGTAGAATGCGGCGTTGTGTTGAAATACCGCAGTCAGCTTGCAGGTTTGTCGTTTGCTGGGGGGCAATGGAGGAGTTGAATGTCCATGGAGATTTGCGTGCTGTCCGATATGCAGCTCAATTCGATCTCTGAATGGCAAGGGGCAATTGATAGTGAAGGTTTTGAGCTTCGATTATCCCAGCATGAGTCATTTTCGGATATGAATGGCTTCCTGCCGTCAATCTTGCGCACGGAGCCGACAGGTTTCGAATGCTTCCATGTTAGTCCGCGAGAACTGATCGAAACTTATGACAACATTCAATTCGGTCATGAGTGGAAATTCGCAATTGAGTTGCTCTGGGAAGGCGACCACACTCAGATGCAGGCGGCTTGCATGGCGGCGGCTGCTTATGCTCGCGCTACTTCGGGTGTGGTATTTGATCCCCAAGCCAGCCAGGTGCTGAGCGCGGCGCAAGCCTTTGAGATGGTCCAGGACAACGAACGCTTCGTGTCTGGGCTAAAGACTGAGCAGCGGAACTCGCAAGACCAATCGTAACCGGGCTAGGACCTCATCGACGAAATCATCGCCGAAGAATTCGCCTCCCCCGACCTTGAACTCGCCTGGCTCGACGAGGACGAGGACGAGGACGAGGCCGACCCGACCTAGCGCGGGCCGTTGCCCCAAGTGACCAAATAATGCGAGCGGCCCCCGAGCGGTCGGTGCGCAATGTGCGCTGACCGCCGACGCGTGCGCTCAGCTGCGGACCATTCATGAGGAGCATCCGATGGACGACATGAATATCTTCATTCCGATCACCAAGGTCGATGCGGCGCGGCGGCTGGTGTATGGCGTCGTCACCGCCGAGGCGCCGGATATCGCCGGCGAGGTGTGCGATTACGCTTCGACCAAGCCGCTTTATCAGAAATGGTCGCAGAAATTCGCCGACGCGACCGACGGCAAGAGCTTCGGCAATTTGCGCGCCATGCATTCAAACATTGCCGCCGGCAAGCTCGTCGATATTGCCTACGATGACGCGCACAAGCGTATCGAAATCTGCGGCAAGGTGGTCGACGATGCCGAATGGGCAAAGGTGGAGGAGGGCGTTTACACCGGCTTTTCCCAGGGCGGCCGCTATCTGAAACGCTGGCCGGATCCGGATGAGCCGAAGCTCATGCGTTACACGGCCGAGCCGGTGGAAGTCTCGCTGGTCGACCACCCCTGCCTTCCGGAAGCAACCTTCGCGGTGGTCAAGGCCGACGGCTCGACCGAGTTGCGCAAGTTCAAGGCGGGCGATTGGCATGAACCGCTTTCCGAAGCGTCACTGCGAGTGGAGCGAAGCAATCCAGCGTTTGGCGCATCCGAATCTGGATTGCTTCGTCGCGCCGTTGGGGCTTCTCGCAATGACGAGGCAATCGGCAAAGTCGGCGTGCGCCATTCCAAGGCCGACAAGGCGCGCATCAAACAAAGCCATGATCTTCTTGTTGCACTCGATCCGGATTGCTGCCCCGCCGCGCATATCCCTGGAGCGAATGTCGGGCCGCAGCCGGAATTTTCGCCGCAGGCCGGCGAGCATGGCGACGCGTTCGTCGACGGCGGCGAGACAGAAAAACTGGCCAAGAGCCTCGAACGCTCGTTGCAGCAGTCACTGGCCAAGGCGCTCGGCGGCTTGCAGACTCGCATGGACGACTTCGGCGCGCGGTTGAAGAGGATCGAGGACCAGCCGCTACCGCTCGGCACCACGTCGGTGCGCGTCGCCGAGAAAACCGAGGACGCGATTTTCCCGCAGCAGCCGGAAGCGCTGCTCGATCGGCCAGGCGCGCTCGAAGCGCTGGCCGATGCCGCCATTCGCAAGGCGCAGTCGCAGCCGATGCGCGCCATTCCGGGCTTTCGTCCGCGGCAGGGATAGGTCGGCTCTCCGACCGTCATTCTGGGGCGCGAGCGACAGCTCGCGAGCCCGGAATCCATAACCACAGGTCAGCGAATATGGATTCCGGACTTGTCGCTGCGCGGCAATCCGGAATGACGGATGAACTTTGACATTACCAACCACACAGGAACGGAACCACACACATGTATCAACAAAACCTTACCCATGTTCTCGCCAAATCGGCGCTGCCGCGTTCGGTGCAAGACTACAACGCCGCGCTCAGCAACGCATCGAGCTTCCTGCATGAGATCGAGAAGGCGCACGCCAATCCGCTGCCGGGCGATCCGCTGTCGAAGAGCACATTTTCGGAATCCAATTCGCCGACCTCGGGCCTGACCTACTACGACCTCGAGACCGGCGCCAAGTTCGTCTATCCGCTGCTCACGCCGCTCCGCAACGAGATCCCGCGCGTCTCCGGCAAGGGCGGCATCCAGGCCAACTGGCGCGCGGTGACCGGGATCAACACCACGGGACTGCGCATCGGCGTGTCCGGCGGCAATCGCGGCGGCGTGCAGGCGGTGTCGACGGCCGATTACAGCGCCGCCTACAAGGGCATCGGCATCGAAACCTCGGTCGATTTCGAGGCGCAATATGCCGGCATGGGCTTTGACGATGTGAAGGCGATCGGCGCCAAGGTGGGGCTCGAAGCCTGCATGCTGGGCGAGGAGCTGTTGATTCTCGGCGGCGACACGTCGGTGGCGCTCGGCACCACGCCGACGCCGACGCTGGTGCCGTCGACGACCGGCGGCAGCCTCACGGCGGCCGCGAGTCCCTACAGTGTGATCTGCGCGGCGCTTACGCTCGACGGCGTTGTCAACGGCAGCATCGCGGGCGGTGTCCAAGGGGCGATCACGCGCAGCAATGCCGACGGCTCGTCGGACACGTTCGGCGGCGGTGCCGCGGGCAAGTCGGCGAACGCCACCGTTTCGATTGCATCCGGCACCACCGGCTCAATCGCCGCCGCCGTCGCGGCGGTCCCCGGCGCGCTCGGCTACGCCTGGTTCTGGGGCGCGGCCGGTTCGGAAGTGCTCGGCGCGATCACCACGATCAATTCGCTGGTCATCACCGCGAACGCAACCGGCACGCAGACCGCGGCCTCGCTCGGCTCGAGCGACAACTCCACCAACGCGCTGGTGTTCGACGGCCTCCTGTATCAGGCCTTCAAGTCCGGCTCGAACGCCTATGTGAGTTATCTCGCGACCGGCACCGCCGGCACCGGCTCGACGCTGACCGGCGACGGCGCAGGCGGCATCGTCGAGGTCGACGCCGCGCTGAAGAACCGCTGGGACAATTACCGGCTGTCGCCCGACACGATGTGGGTGTCGTCGCAGGTCGCGCAGAACCTTTCGGCCAAGATCCTGGCCGGCGGGGTCAACGCGGCGCAGCGCTTCGTGTTCGACGCCGATCAGAGCGCGCTCGGCGGCGGCGTGGTGGTGCGCAGCTATCTCAACAAGTTCTCCATGGCGGGGCCGAAGACGCTCGATATCCGCATCCATCCCAACATGCCGGCCGGCACCATCCTGATGACGTCGCGCACCTTGCCGTATCCGCTCTCCAATATCGGCAACGTCATGCAGGTTCGCACCCGGCAGGATTACTATCAGATCGAGTGGCCGCCGCGCGCCCGCCGCTACGAGTCCGGCGTCTATGCCGACGAAGTGCTGCAGCACTATTTCCCGCCTTCGATGGCGGTGATCAGCAACATCGCCGCGGGGTAGCGGCCCGACCCTGACGATAACCAGTCGCAACGTCATGCGCGGGCTTGACTCGCGAATCCATGCTGCCGCCCGCCGCATGGATTGCCGGATCAAGTCCGGCAATGACGAGTTTGATATTTCAAGCTGAGAATTCCTTCCCATGAAACTGAAAGCGCCTCCAGGCGCCGGCGATCCGTGCGTTGCCGGCGTCACTATCGCACCGCGTGATGGTCTCTACGACGTCGAAGCCGAGATCGGCGCGCTGCTGATCGGATGCTTTGGCTTCGTCGAATTCGTCGCCAGCGCGCCGGCGAAGTCCGCGCCCGCAGCCGCCGCATTGCGGCAGCCGCCCGTAGCAAAGCCGAAGCTCATGCATCCCGCATGGCGCAGTGGGCCGGTTTCGAAAAAGCCGTAAGCGGAGATCTGGCACAATGGCCGCCTCAGACCTTGCCATCCTCGCCGACGTGAAAACCTGGCTCGCCGGCTCGAGCGGCATCGGCTCGACCGACGATGCGCTGTTGTCGCGGCTGATCACCGATGTGAGCGGCGCGATCACGGCTTATCTCGGCCGGCCGTCGCTCACGCCGCGGGCGCTGACCGAGAGACTCGATGGCAACGGCAGAATGCGGTTGTTCCTCTCGCATTATCCGGTGCTGCAAATCAGCTCGCTTGCCATCGATAACGTCGCGATTCCGGCGGCGGTGCCGCCGGCCACCGGCGCGCCGCACCCGCTCGGCTATCTGCTGGAGCCGTGGGATGGTTTGCCGCCAGGCCGCCCCCAGGCGCTTGACCTGTTTGAGCTGTCGTTTCGCCGCGGCCGACAGAACGTTGTTGCGGCTTACAACGCAGGTTACGCGGTCGAAGGGGAGGGGGCGACCGTACCCGGCGCACCCGGGCCTTATAATGTGTCCGTTGGGGCGCCTTTCGGGCCGTGGGCGAGCGACGCCGGCGTCACCTATGCCGATGGCGTGGCGCTGAGCGCTGTGGCCGGAACGCCTGGCGCTGGACAATATAATGTGTCGAGCGGGGTTTACGGCTTCGCCGCCGCCGATGCCGGCACCGTCGTCCTGCTCTCCTATGGCTTCATCCCGGCCGCGATCAACAACGCCTGCATCGAATGGGTCGCGGAGCGCTACCGCTATCGCACCCGGGTCGGGCAAAGCGCGCAGACCGTGGCCGGCCAGCAGACCGCCTCATACAGCCTCAAAGACGTCCCGGACTTCATCCGCACCTCGCTCGATCCGTATCGCAGCGTAGTGGCTGGGTAGGCCAACGAATGTTTGATGTCTCCCTTAATGACAGCGCCACAGCCGCACTCGGCGCAATGCCGGAGCGAATCCGCGCGGCGCTCGTCGCGAAGGCCGGCGTGCTTGCCGCGAAACTGCAAGCCAAGATCGGGCAGAAGCTGTCCGGCGAGGTGTTGCAGATGAAAAGCGGGGCGCTCGCCGGCTCGATCGGCGTGACAATCGAGGAGACCTCAGGTGGCGTCGCCGTGCGCCTCGCCACGTCGGCCGACGTCAAATACGCAGCCATCCACGAATTTGGCGGCGTGATCCCGCCGCACGAGATCGTACCGGACAAGGCGAAGGCCCTCGCATTCCTGGTCGGGGGCAAGCAAGCCTTCGCCGCGCGCGTGAACTTGCCGGCGATCGCGATGCCAGAGCGAAGCTACATGCGCACGTCGCTTGCCGAGATGGCGGACGACATCCGTGACGAGTTAGCCGCTACGGCCATAGAGGCCATCCAATAAGCACGTGGCCAGCGGCGGCTAGCGCTTCCTTCTTTCACATCACGCGACTTCTCAATGGGCTCTGATCGCAATGCTCGCGATGCCGGGGTTGCGTGTCTTTTCGCTTGCCGCAAAGCAGGGGAGCGAGGGCATATCGTGTGATGTCGACGGCGTTTTTGTCGGCGGCATTCCCATTCTGCAACCGCCTGGCGCCGGAAATGCCCTTTGGAGAGTTCGCCCCCTCGTCGAACTCAACAAAGAACTCACTGGACGCTATCGGCTTCCAATCAACATTGCCGCGAAAGCGAGCGGCTTCGCTTTGATTGCGGCGGCGTTCAATCGTGGCGACGTCGCCATGGCGGCCTTTGGCCGTGCAGATGCAAATTCCCGATCCGCCGCCGCTCGCGCAAACGCGCGGAAAGCCGAGGCGAGATTGCGCGTTGCGCTCGAGAACTCATTCGCAGCGGCTTGCTCAAATTTTTCTGGGACCCTGCCCAGCATCCGCGTGCCGGTGTGCCGCCAAATCCAGGCTGGTACAGCGCCAAAGCCGCCGGTACCCATTAACGCTCAGCCGAGCCTTCCATTCCCGGATGGTTTACCGCCACAGCTTGCACCTTATGTCCCCGGCGAAAAAACCTCCGGAATTTTGTATACCCCGGGAGGGTCGCCTATCCCATTGCAAAGCGGCTACGCTGGACCAGCAGCAGCAATGCAAGGAACTGCAGGTTATGACAGGTACACACTTTCCCATGTTGAAGGACATGCAGCGGCTCTTATGCGACAAGAGGGGATTACAGAAGGGACGCTTTATATCAACAATCGTAAAATTTGTAGTAGTTGCCAACGCTTGCTTCCGACGATGCTCGCGCCCGGCACTACTCTAAATGTTGTGCTCCCGGACAACACGATTGTTCAATTCACAGGGATCGGCCCATGATTGTCGTTCGATACAAGAATCAACAAAACGAATCAGATCCAATGAACGATATCGCGATCACGTCCAAGAAGGAGCTTTCCGATCTGCTGCGGGCTAGACGACACAATACACCATTTCTAGCTCGCCTTTCGGGAGACAACGGCTTTGAGATCATGCTTGGTATCGCAGGGCAAGTCGGATGTGCCCAACACAGCCGATCCGATGGCAGTTTGCCGTATCTCATGGCGCATTCCACCAACCCACCGATGACGAACGGCGACGTCGAATTCCTAACTGCGGATACGCCGACGCCGGTCCCAGCTGCAGAAATCATTAGTTTTGAAGAGCTTGAGCAAGTTGCGCTCCATTTCCTTGAGACCGGAGAGAGGAGCAGCTCGGTTTTGTGGGAGCCGCTGTGATGCCCGTCGAGCCGTTGGAAAACTGCGTATATTGAGGTATCCGCAATGCCAACCCGCGAACAAATCTCCGTTGCCTTCTTCGATCTCATTACCGGAGCGGCCGATTTCACCGCTACCAGCCGGCGCTTCGTGCATTGGGATCAGGTCAACGAGACGCAGATGCCATTTCTGACCATGCTCAAGAGCGGCGAGGTGCGCGGCCGGCAGGCCGAGGGGTTGCCGACGCTCACCATCAACGCGCACGTCTTTATCTATCTGTCGGCTGGGATGGACCCGAAGGACGTTCCCGATACCGCGATGAACGCGCTGCTTGACGCTATCGACGTTGCGGTGGCGCCGAGCGGCGCCGACGCGCTCGCCGGCAACAAGCAGACGCTTGGCGGCCTCGTATCGCACTGCTATCCGCTCGGCCCGGTATTCATCGACACCGGCGATACCGACGGCAAGGCGGTCGCGGCGATCCCGTTCCAGATTTTGCTGCCCTAGCGGCAAGCGCAGCCTTTTAACGCGAATAGCGAGTGGCGATTAGCGAATAGGAAGGGGCGTTTTCCCTACTCGCTATTCGCTATTCGCCATTCGCGATTCGCCTTTCCCACACATTCCGACCCAGGAGAACCACCATGACCCAATTCGCCTTCGGCAGCGGCACGCTGATCGGCAAGCGCACCGACGTGAGCGGGCAGCCGCCGGCGCTGCTCGGCACCTTGCAGGACGTATCGCTCGATTTCGACCGCAAAATCGAGACGCTGCTCGGTCAGTACAACATGGCGGTCGCCGCCGGCGGTGGCGAGTTCAAGATCACCGGCAAGGCCAAGTTCGCTCGCCTGCAGTCGACGCAGATCAACAATCTGTTCCTCGGCCAGACGCTGACGGCGAACAGCATGGTGGAGATGACGACGGGCGAGACCGGCACTGTCGCTTCGGCCGCGATCACGGTCGCCAACGGCGCGAATTTCGTCGAGGATTTCGGTGTGTTCTATGCCACGACCGGCGTGCAGCTCACCCCGATCGCGTCTTCGCCGGCGCAAGGCCAGTACGTCGCACCGTCCGGAAGCCCCGGGACCTACACCTTCGCTTCGGCTGATAACGGCGTTGCGGTGCTGATCTATTACAGCTACACAATTACGTCCGGTAACAAGATCAGCCTCGCCAATCAGCTTACCGGCCCGCTGCCGATGTTCGAAGTGTCGCTGAAGGAAACGTTCAATTATTTCGGGACGGCGAAGGACCTGGTGGTGAAGCTCAATGCCTGCGTGGCGCCGAAGCTGTCGCTGCCGTTCTCCAACCAGAAATTCACCATCGCGGAGTTCGACTTCCAGGCCATCGCCGACGCCTCGAACAACATCGGGACCATCAGTCTGAGCGAATAGATGGGCCGCTTGACGTCACGGCTCGGCGAAAAGAGGTTTTGCGTCGTCGAAGACGCGCTTTGGCAACATGCGCAATTCATCGACCACGTAGGGCAGGTGCTGCATATATTGGACAACGAGTTGCGCTACGGCCTGCGCTTGCGCCGCGTCGTTGCGCCGCTTTGCCGGCTCGCGGTCCTTGCGTTTCGATAGCCAGAACTTGTGTGCTGCCCAGATCCGGGGGTCGGTCGTCACGACGCGGCATGCTTCGCCTCGTTCGTCGATGGCGATGGCTTCGAAAGAAGGAGCGCTTTCCTGCCATGCGAGTCCTTCGATTTCTGCCGCCGTCAGATCGTCCTCGTAAGCGCCAATATGCTCCTTTTCTTTTGTCCAAGGTGGATTGCGTAGCGGTTTTATGAGATCGACAAGATACCCCTCCCGGTTCGCCGCCTGGAACTTTCCCGACAGACGGCGGAAGCTGGAATCGGCTTTTTGCAGCAAACGCAGCAGCGACGGCTGGAAAACATCCTTGCTCGCCACGAAGCTCAATCGTTGGCGTGCGTCAAACAGCAAGTCGATATCTTCTGTCGCGGTCAGCCCGGGATCGATTCGCACGCCAGCGACCGCTTCGTAGGCATAGATGGCGTTTGTGCCGAGAACGCGGATTCCCGATCCGAGCAGACCGGCTTCGTCGATCGCTCGTATGATCTTCGCGGCCGGTAGCGGGATGCGGCCGAGGCCAAGCGCGCGATTGATGGCGGCTTGCCGAGCCATAACGGTTTTGAGGTCCTTCAAGCGCTGCTGCGCATCCAGCCGGCCGCGCTCGTATTCGCGCTTTATGACCTGGGTTTCCTTGGATTTAAGCCCGAGCGACCTCTGACGGCGGATGCCCGATTTGCCGTAGTAGCTGCGGACCAGATAGTCGCGACCGTGGATTTTCTTCCAGCTCATGGACCCGCGGTAATCGTTGCTTCGCCGGGCAGCTTCGCGGTAGGCGGCGTAGCGCTGTTGCGTATTGATCGCTTCGCGCCGCTGATCACCGTTAAGCTCTTGAAAAATAACGTGTTCCACAGCATTGCCCGACTTCATTTCTAAGTGTGGAAAATGCCATATAAATCTTAAAAATCAATATGTTCCACACTTAATAGAGGAAAAGGCCAAAACTGTGGAAAAGGGCGGCCGCATAGGCATAGGGAGACGGACAATTGAGCCTGGAAATCGACCAAAGCCTCGATCTTTCCCAAGCCCGCACGGTGCGGCTCGCCGGGCGTGACTTCTATATAGCGCCGCTGTCGCTGCGGCAGATTCTGGCGATCGCCGACCACGTGCCGAAACTCTCCGGTATCACCGCGGACACGATGACCGGCGAGCGGCTCACGCCGCTGGCCGAGGTGCTGTGGCATGGTTTGCGCCGCGCTCATCCCAAGCTGACACGCGACGAGTTCCTCGATCTGCCGATACCGCTCGGCGAACTCATTACCGCGCTGCCGGTGGTGATCGAGCAGGCCGGCGGCCGGAAGGTGGAGACCGGCAGCACGGGGGAAATCTAGGCGACGAGCGCTTCGAGACAGCCGCGTGGGGCGCGCTCGTCGCCGAACTGGTTCTCGATCTGAATTGGACGCGCGACCAGGTGCTCGATCAGGTCGACATGCCGTTCCTCGAAGAGCTGCGTCGGGCGTGGAGCGAGAACCCGCCGCTGCGGCGGCTCCTTGCCGCCTCGTTTGGTTTCAAGCCGAAGCCGCGGCCGTCGACGGATTATCGTGAGCTGCTCGCCATGTTCCCGGGCGGTGCGATCAAATGAGAACTGAGGAGGTCGCCGCATGGCCAACGACAACCAGGTCGAAATCCGCTTTGGCGCGGATACCGGCGATTTTCTCGCCGGGATCGCGCGCGTCAACCAGGCGCTGAGTGACCTCGCCGCGCCAATCAAAATCCTGCGGCAGGCGTTTGCCGAGCAGAAAATCCTGCTCAATGCGGAAGCCAATCAGTTCGAGATCACCCAGAACCAGAAGTTTGCCCTTCTCGAAGCTGAAACGCAGAGGGAATACGAGGCCGAGCTGGCGCTGCTGCAGCAGAAGGCGGGCATCGGCGCATTGTCGGTCGCGCAACGGCAGGCAGTGCTCAACAAGATCGACGAGCTTGAGGCCAAGCACCGCACCGACATGCTTCGTCTCGACGAGCAGGCCATCGCCCAGCAGCAGCGCACGTGGACGTCCGCGCTCGGTTCGATCGAGACCGCCTTTAATTCGCAGCTGCGCGGCCTTTTGGCCGGCACCACGACCTGGTCGCAGGCGTTCAAGAAAATTCTCGGCGACCTGATCATTCAGTTCATCGAAATGTGCGAGACCATGGTGGTGAAGTGGACCGCCGCGCAATTGGCGCAGACCACGGCGGCGACCACCGGCGCCGCGGCGCGCGCCGCGGCGGAGCAGGGCGCCGCCAGTGCCGGCGTCCTTGCCAATGCGGCGAACGCCATCAAGGCGATCATGACCGATGCCGGCCAGGCCTTCGCGGGCGTGTTCGCCTTTCTGGCGCCCACCATGGGTCCGGCGGCGGCCGGGCCCGCGGCCGCCGCGCAGGCGTCCGTGTCGGCGGCGGCGATTTTCGATGTCGGCACCGACTACGTGGTGCGCGGCGGCCTCGCTTTGATCCATCCGGGCGAGACGATCATTCCGCCGGCGCGGGGCTCCGGTCCGTTCTCGGGCGCGGGCCTCGGCGCACAGGTCCATGCGCCGGTGAGCATCAATGTGGCTGCGCTCGACGCGCAGAGCGTCAAGCGCTTCTTCAACGACAATTCGCACCACATGCTGCGCGCGATTAACGACGCGGTGAAGCGCGGCGCACATCTGGGGCTGCGCGGGGCGCGGGCTTAGGAGACTTGATCGCCGCGGTGGACACGCATATTCTAGCTAGATAAACTAGCTAGAAAGTCCCAATCATGCGGCGCACCATCTGGTCTGTCCAGGATGCCAAAAATCGCTTCAGCGAAGTCGTCGAAGCAGCCCGGCGCAAGCCGCAGACCGTAACCAAGCACGGCAAACCGGCTGTCGTCATCGTTGATGCAGGCGAATACGACCGCTTGCGCAAGCTGCAGCACCTCAAGGCGCCGAGTTTCGCCGAAATGCTGCTGGCGATGCCGCAAGGCGAGGTGGAGTTTGAGCGCCCGGGTACCACGCCACGTGACGTCGAATTCTGATGTTTCTGGTCGACACCGACGTACTTTCGGCTTTGGCGAAAAGGCGGCGTGACGCCAACGTCGTGGCATGGATCGGTCGACAGCGCCCTGGCGATCTTTTTCTCAGTGTCATCAGCATTGGCGAGATCGAGCGGTGCGTTGCCTTGCAGCGCGCCAAGGAGCAGGATTTTGCTTCGATGCTCGCGAATTGGCTCGACGATCTGCTCAACATCTATGGCGATCGTGTTCTGCCGTTTGATCTCGCATCCGCCCGTCGCTGGGGACGACTGAGCGCGGCGCTGGCTCGTAAAGACGCCGATCTACAAATCGCCGCCACCGCGCTGGAGTATGGCCTCACCGTAGTGACGCGCAATGTTGCGCATTTCGAGCCGACCGGCGTAGCTGTCCTTGATCCGTTTGCGGCGTTCCCGCGTCGGTAGCCGCACCGGCGAGCTTACGGCAATAGCCGCATTTTGAAAAACTTTTCCTAGCCCAGACGTCCATTGAGCGCGTCCACCCTCTCTCGCAAGGGAAGGTATAGAGCGTGCATTCATGTCCTACATCCTCGGCGTCAATCTGCTGCCATCGACCGGCGAGTTCACCTACGACACGATTGCGTATCTGGGCCGGCGCGTCACCGAGTCGACGCTCACCTCGATCAATCGCTACGCCAACGGCGGGCCGAATGCCGGCGCCGGCACTGTCACGGATTACACGATCGCGATCGACAATCTACAGGCGCAATTCCCGGGCTGCACCACGGTGTCGCTTGTCGTGTCCTGGTTCGGCAATTCGACCGACGTCACCGCCTGCCAGATCTATCCGTCGACCACCTACATCAACGGCAGCTTCCAGCAAGCCTCGGGGGCGTCCGATGTTTGGCGCTGCTCGGGGCTGACGCAGGCGTCGACGGGCCTCATTCCGATTCCGCAGAGCGGCGGTGCCTTCATCTACGGCGGCACGCCATCGGACCAGTCGCTGGTGCGTTGCATCGGCGACCTGAAGTCGCGCGGCCTGCGTGTCGTATTCTACCCGTTCGTGCTGATGACGGCGAGTGGCGAGCCGTGGCGCGGGCGCATCGCCTACGACGGAGCTGATATTTCCAGCGCCGCGACGACTGCGGTGAACAATTTTCTCGGCGGCGCGGCAGCGAGCCAATTCACGCGCGATGTGACGAATCTGACGGTGGCGTATTCGGGTTCTTCGACCGACTACACCTACCGGCGCATGATCCTGCACTACGCCAATCTGTGCGTGGTCGCCGGCGGCGTCGATCTGTTCCTGCTTGGCTCGGAGTTTCGCGGTCTGGAAGTCATTCGTGGCCCGGCCTGGACCAAGGCTGGGACGACGGGCAGCGACGGCAAGGTGACGTGGGATTATCCGTTCGTCGCGGGGCTCACGCAGCTTGCCGACGACATACGCGGCGTGTTCGACGGTGCCGGGCTGACCAAGGATACGGTGAACCTGCACAATCTGGTTGCCTATTCGGCCGACTGGTCGGTGTGGATGGGCTATCAGCATCCGGGCGAGAACGGGCAATGGCCGCATCTCGATCAGCTCTACGGCCATGACAACATCGATCTCGTCTGCTTCGATAACTATCTGCCGCTGTCGGACTGGACCACGGGCGACGGCGGCCTCGACGCGCAGAACTGGCTCACGCGGGCACCAAGCGGCACCTGGCCGCCGGCCTCTGCAACGTTCAGCGGTCTCGGTCTGACCGGTCAGCCATCGATCTACAGTATCGATTATTTGAAGGCGAACGTAGAAGGCGGCGAAAAATTCAACTGGTTCTATAACGACAGCACCAATCTCGGCATCGGGCTCGATCCGAACGGTACCGACCTGCGAGTCTCGCGACCGCAGGGCGATCGGCTCGCCCAGTCACGCAATCCTTATTTCCCCAATCAACAATTGCTGGCGAACAAACAGCTGCGCTGGTGGTGGAACAACGCGCACCAGGCGATCTATGATGACGGCGATGGCACCGGCTGGTCGCCGCACGGCCCCTTCACCGAATGGGTGCCGCAGTCAAAACCGATAGCGTTTGCGGAATACGGTTTTCCTGCGTGCGACCGCGGCACCAATCAGCCGAACGTGTTCTACAGCCCGGCATCGGTCGAAAGCGCAACGCCGTTCTGGTCGGTCTGGGACCCGAGCCAAAGCACTGCCGGTCAATACTGGCCGCGCCGCGACGACGCGCTGCAGCTCTCGGCGCTGCAGGCCGTCTACCAGTACTGGGTGACCGACGGTCATAACGAAACATCGGCGGCCGGCGTGCCGATGATCCAGACCGCGTTCATGTCGGCGTGGAACTGGGACGCGCGGCCGTTTCCCGTGTTTCCGCAACTGGGCGGCGTGTGGGGCGACGCCAGTGACTGGCCCGCCGGCAACTGGGTCGGCGGCAAGGGACCGTTTCTGGCGCCCCTCGTGCCGAGCGACCCGCCGGCACCCGGATCGTACGCGACGTTTCCGGCGCTGCCGACACTCGGCTGGTCGGTCAAGTTCGCTCCAGTATTTGCGACCGGCACGGCGATGCACGTGTCGGGCCGGGAATTGCGCGCCGCCAGATATGTGACCCCACTCTGGGCGATCGAGCTGAACTACGACGTCTTGCGTATGCTGTCGCCTGAGAACGAGCTGCAGACCATCCTCGGTTTCTTTGAACAGTGCCAAGGCGAGACCGCGTCGTTCTATTTCGAGCCGCCGGCGTTATCGCCGGTGTCCGCGCAAGCGCTTGGCGTTGGTGACGGCACAACAACGACGTTTGCTTTTACCGTAACGCTGGGCAGTGCGGAGATCGTGCCGCCTAATATCGGCACGCCGCCGAACGTCTATCTCAACGGCGTGCTGCAAGCCGGCGGGTACACCGTCGCTGCCAATCCGCTGGCGGCGACCGTGAGTTTCGCCGCCGCGCCCGCATCGGGTATTGCCGTTACGGCCGACTTTCACTGGTACTTTCTGTGCCGTTTCGACGACGACAGCGCGGACACTGAAGAATTTCTGGCGACGCTCTACGCGCTGCAGTCGCTGCGGCTGAGGACCGTGCGCTGGTGAAAACTCTCCTCGCAGGAGAGGCGAGGAGGATGCTGCATGACCACGCCGCCGTCGCTGCCCAGTCTCGCCGGGCTGTCCTGGTCGCGGCACAAGAAGCCGGGATTCTCCACCCGCGTCGCTTCGCACGTCTCCGGCCGCGAGGTGCGCGTCGCCTTGATGAGCTATCCGCTCTACGAGTTCGAAACGGTCTATAACGGACTCGCCTCGTCGGCGACGCCAAGCTTTATCGGGCTCGGCGCTGCGAGCCTGCAAAACCTGATGGGTTTTTTCCTGCAGCTGCAGGGCCAGTTCGGCACGTTTCTCTACACCGATCCGGACGATAACGCCGCCGCGGCGCAAGCCTTTGCCACGGGCGACGGCACAACGGCATCGTTCACCATGATGCGCTCGCTCGGCGGCTTCCTCGAACCCGCCGGTTGGGTCACGAGCATCAGCAATGTTTATCTCGCCGGCGTGGTGCAGTCAGCAAGCAGCTATAGCCTGACGGCGCCGAACACGTTGACCTTCGACAGCGCGCCGGGCGGCGGCGCGACCATCTCGGCCGACTTCGCCTACGCGTTCAACTGCCGCTTTCTCGACGATCGGATGGATTTCGAGGAATTCATGGCGCACCTCTGGCGGCTCGACAGCATGAAATTCCGCAGCGTGAAACCATAGCCATGAAGCCGACTTCAACCGCGCTCGTCACCTATCTGAACGACGCGCGCGCCAATCCAGATGTGCCGCTCCTGATGGCGGACGCCTTTACCCTCACGCTGCGGACGGGGCTGGTGCTTTGCTACACCAACGTTGAGGTGACGTTCAGCTACAACGGCAACACCTATCTCGGGAATTCCATCCTGATCGACGGGCTGAAATACCGCGCGTCAGTCGGCCTCGAGGTCGATCGGCAGCAGATCACGATCGCGGCGCGTTCGATCGACACCATCACCGCCGGCGCGCCGTTTCTGCAGGCGCTACGGGACGGCTCATTCGATGGCGCCGAGATCGTCCGGTACCGCGTCTTCTTCTCGGATCGGATCGGGGGCATGGCGATCGGATCGGTGCTGTTGTTCAAGGGCCGGCTCGGCGTCATCGACGAAATCGGGCGCACCAGCGCCAAGCTCAACGTCAATTCCGATCTGGTGCTGCTCGACATCGACATGCCGCGCAACGTCTATCAACCGACGTGCCTGCACACACTCTACGATTCCGGCTGCACGCTGGTGAAGAATGCGTTCGGCACCAGCGGCACCGCAGGCGCGGGTTCTACTGCGTCGGTGATCAATTGGTCGGGAGCAAACGCAAATTTCCAGCAAGGCTCGATCACGTTCACATCCGGAGCGAATGCCGGCGTCACGGCGACGGTCGGGTCGGTCGCCCCGGGCAGTTCGCTCAAGCTGCTCTATCCGCTCGAAAGCGCGCCGGCAGCCGGCGACGGCTTCACGGTCTATTACGGTTGCGATCACACCCCGGGCACTTGCCAGAGCAAGTTCAACAATCTCGCAAACTTCCGCGGCTTTCCCTACGTGCCGCCCCCGCAGATGGCGATCTGACATGCTCGATGTCGAAGAAAAGCAGCGCGCGGTGGTGGTCGCCGAGGCGCGGTCCTGGATTGGTACGCCATACCACAACTGCGCCGACATCAAAGGCACTGGCGTCGATTGCGGCATGCTGATCGTCCGCGTGTTTGTCGACACCGGGCTCTGTGCGCCGTTCGATCCGCGGCCCTATCCGGCGGATTGGCATCTGCACCGCAGCGAGGAACGTTATCTCGGCTTTGTATTCGGTCGCTGTTGCGAGATCGAAAATCCGCAGCCCGGCGACGTCATGGTGCTTCGCTTCGGCCGTTGCTATTCGCATGGCGGTATCGTCACGGCGGCCGCGCCGCTTGCGATCGTGCATGCCTATCATCCGGCGCGGCGCGTCATTGAAGATGAAGTCGATCGCAGCGGCCCGCTGTCCGACCCGGCGCGCAAGCCACGCTTCTTCAGTTTTTGGGCAGGTAACATGCGACACGCGAGCGGGTTGGAGGGTGGCGCGAGCGTTTCGCGTGAAAATTGGTCTGGCGCGCAAAATGGGTTGGAGGGCGGCATTTTGCGCGCCATTGAAAAATGAGCGGACTTTTCGGCGGCAGTCAGCCGGTCACGACGCCGGACTATACCGGGCTGCAGATTCAGACAGCGGTCAACACGCTGCCGATTCCGATCGTGTGGGGGATGTCGAAGCTCGCCCCCAATATCGTTTGGTACAATGACTTTGTCACGAACTATGCCAATAGCGGCGGCAAGGGAGGCCTGTTCAGCAGCGGTCAGGGCGAGACGACATACAGCGCATCCGTGATCATGGCGCTGTGCGAGGGCGCGATCGCCGGCATCAATCAGGTTTGGAAGGGCCAATCCGTCTACACGCTGGCGGCGCTCGGGCTATCGCTGTTTACCGGAACGGATCCGCAGGCGCCGTGGGGCTATGTGGCCGCGGCCTATCCGGCGCAGGCGCTGGGCTATGAGGGCACCGCCTATCTGGCGGCGGAGAACTATGGCCTTGGCGACAACGCGACGCTGGACAACCATAACTTTGAGGTGCAGGGCCTCCGATACGGCAGCGGCTACGGACAACTGGCTTATAATTCTCTGGATCAGGTCGGCAGTGGCTCCGGCTTTTCGTTTGTCGATGCCGACCCCGCGCTGTGCGTCAGCGACTTTCTGACCGATGCGCAATTCGGCGTCGGTCTGCCGGGCGGCAGCATCGATGCCACGACACTGTTCACCCAGAGCGGAACAGACGCGGCTTATCAGACCTATTGCCGCGCAATCGGTTTGGCGCTGTCGCCTTGTCTTGTCGATCAGGAGCAGGCGTCGTCGATCCTGACGCGCTGGCTGCAGCTGACCAACACGGCGGCCGTCTGGTCGGGCGGCCTGCTGCGTTTCATTCCTTACGGCGATACGCCGGTCAGCGGTAATGGCGTCACCTACACGCCGAACGTGACGCCGATCTACAATCTCGACGATGACGACTTCAAGCTTGAAGACAACGAAGATCCCCTGCAGGTGTCGCGCTCCGATCCATACGCGGCCTATAATGTGTGGCGCCTCGAGGCTGCTGACCGCAGCAATGCCTATAATCTGACGACGATCGAATCGCGCGATCAGAGCGCGATCGAACTCTACGGCATGCGCATTGCGCCGACTGTCACCGCGCACGAAATCTGCGATTACGATGTCGCCGCGATCTGTGGCCAGCTCATGGTGCAGCGGGCCGTTTACATTCGCAACACGTACAAGTTCCGCCTGTCCTGGGAATATTGCCTGCTCGATCCCATGGACCTGGTGACGGTGAGCGACCCCATCTTGGGTCTCTCCGATATTCCAATCCGCATCACTGAAATCGAGGAAGACGACAACGGATTCCTGAGCGTGACCGCGGAAGAATTTCCGTTGGGGGTGGCGACCGCGACGCTCTATCCGACGCAACCGGTTGTCAACAACCCGATCAATCGGAATGTCACCGCGGACGCCGTCAATGCGCCGATCATTTTCGAGCCGCCGGCGTCGCTCGTTGGAGCGACACCTCAGGTGTGGATCGCGGTGTCGGGCGGCTCCGGCGGTGCCGCCGATCCGAACTGGGGCGGCTGCAATGTCTGGCTGTCGCTCGATGGGACCTCGTACAGCCAGATCGGCACCATCTCCCAGCCGGCGCGGATGGGAACGATCACCGCGGCGCTGGCGCTGTTTAGCGGTACCAATCCGGACACTGCGAACAGCCTGGCAGTCGATCTCGCCGAAAGCGGCGGCGCGTTGTCGAGCGGCAGTACGACGGATGCGGCGCTCGGCAATACGCTGTGCATCGTCGATACGGAACTGGTTTCCTACGAGACCGCGACGCTGACATCGGCGCATTGCTATGCGCTGACGACGCTCTATCGCGGACTCTACAATTCGGGACTGGCCGCGCACGCTTCCGGTGCGCGGTTCGCACGGCTCGATAACGCGATCTTCGAATACGATCTGCCGCCGCAATATATCGGCCAAACGCTTTTCCTGAAATTCCAGTCGTTCAATGTGTTCGGCGGCGGCGTCGAGGCGTTGTCATCGTGCGCCGCCTATACCTACACGCCCACCGGCGGCGGCGCGGACCACCCGGTCGCCGAAGCGATGTTGACCGCAAGTTTGCTCGATTTCGGCCCGGTGGCGGCCGCGCCGGCAGTGAGCGACGACTTCGGCAGTTCTCTTGTTCTCGCAGTTGAATGGGACGCCGACTTCGGCGCCGCATAGGAAAGCATCACATGACCACAGCCGTACAGGTTCAATTCCGGCGCGGTACGCAATCGCAGATGGCCGCCTTCACCGGCGCGGCCGGCGAGATGAACGTCGACGCCACCAATAATCGCGTTGTGGTGCAGGACGGCACCACGGCCGGCGGCTGGCCCGCCGCGCGGCTGTCGGAGATCGCCGGCGGCTTTCTCAACAAATTCCGTAACGGCACGATGGACGTATGGCAGCGCGGCACGTCCGGGCTGACCTCGACCACTTCGGGCGCCTACACCGCAGACGGCTGGATCGTGCTGCCGTCCGGCGCCAGCGTCACGGCCGCGCAGGCTGGCGGCCGGCTCGTGACCAAGGCGAGCCTGCAGGTCACGGGCGCGAGCGCGGTCACCGATCTTACCATTAAGCAGCGCATCGAAAGCCTGATGGCGGCGGCCTTCTGCGGCCAGACCGTTACGGTGCAGGCGCAGCTCTTCAACAATACCGGCGGCAGCATCACGCCGAAGCTCACCGTCAACCGGCCGAGTGCGCAGGACAATTACGCCTCGGTCACCGCCGACGTGAACGCCGTCTCGTTGCAGGTCTGTGCGGCGTCGGCGTGGACGCTCGTCTCTTACACCTTCCAGGCAAATGCCGCGTCCTACAATGGACTCGAGATCGCGTTCGACTTTGGCAATAATTTCGGATCGTCCGGCAAATCAGTCCAGATCACCGAGTGCGATATCCGGGTCACCAACGGCGTTCCGACCGGGCTCAATGCCAATCCGCCGGCGCCGGAGCTGCGGCCGGTCGCCACCGAACTGGCATTGTGCCAGCGATATTTCCAAGGCTTTGCCACTTTCGGTGCCTGCGGCATAGGCAACGCAAGCCAGACGCTGGCTGCGCGCATGACCGGGCCGCTGCCGGTCGCGATGCGAACGGCGCCGAGCGTGACGATATCGGGTGTCGGGCTCTACGACGGCACCCATACCGGGACCAGCAGCACGATCAGTACGAATTACACGACCGCAACCGTGTTTCAAGCCGATGTCATGGCTTCCGGATTCAACGTCGGCGGTCTGATTGTTGCCTACAATGCGGGCTCGTCATCGTGGCAATTCTCGGCCGAACTTTGATTGTTACCGAGCGCGCATATCGCGGACGTTGATCTGGCGTAACGGGGGTCGGCTGCATCGCGCAGCAGTCTTTTGCTCACGGCTTACCAAATTTTCGGAATCGCTCGATGAAGCGCGTTTTGTGCTTCTGCGCCGCTGTGGCCATCTGGCTCGTTATTGCCGCTATCGTCATCTCGGCCGCCATCGGCCTCTTCCACCCATAAGCGCCTGATGAACGGGCGGCCTGTCTCCAGCACGGGCTCGCCGCCGGACCAAATAAAGCCGGTGCGGTGCCGGGCGTGCCCGCACGCCGACGGCGAAATCCAGATCGTTGCGTCACCTCGAATGCCGAATGGAGACCGCGGCCGCACCTGCGCGGCCGCGCCGACAACGCGCACACGTTTAACAACGGAGGAATCGCGATGAGCGAGATCATCGACACCAATCACGACACCACGCGGCATCTTTCTGCGCTCAAGGCGGCCGGGATCAAGACGGTCATTCGTTATCTGTCGCCGATCAATCCGCTCGGCGAAAAGTGCGTCAAACCTGCGGAGGCCCACGCAATCGCTGCGGCAGGCTTGCGGCTCGCGCTGGTCTGCGAGGGCTGGGGCGACTATGCGCACGGCGCCATTTCAGGCGGCGCCGGCGAGCGCGACGGCGAATGGTGCGCGACATACGCTGCGAGCGTCGGCGCGCCGGCCGGCGCATGCATCTATTTTGCCGTCGATACGGATGCGAGCGCGGCGCAGATCAGAAAACTTGTGCTGCCGTATTTTAGCGCGATTACCGCGGCGTTTGCCGAAGCCGACGCGCCCTATCGCCGCGGCGTCTATGGCTCGGGCGACGTCTGCGAGGCGGCGCTCGCGGCGAGCCTCGCGGATCTGTCGTGGCTGTCGTGCTCGATGGGGTGGGGCGGCTCGCGAGCCTATCTTGCCGCAAACACCTGGTCGCTGCGCCAGCACGTGCCCGCGACATTCTGCGGCATCGATGCCGACGCCGATGAGGCCAACGGCGATTTCGGCGATTTCGTGCCGTTTGCGCCGGCGCCGCAACCTGCGGCCGCGGCATGAAGGCCGCGATCCTCGCGCTGGCGCTCGGGATTGCGGCCGGCGCTGCGGCGCGGGCCGAGAGCGGCATCGCCTCGGTCTACGATTACGGACGCCGCACGGCGAATGGCGAGCGCTTCGATCCGCGCGCCATGACGGCGGCGCACCGCACGTTGCCGTTCGGCACTTTAGCAAAAGTGTGCCGCGCCGGCGCGGAGCCTGCGCGCTGCATCACAGTGCGGATCAACGATCGCGGCCCGTTCGTGCGCGGCCGCATCATCGATCTGACGCCGGCGGCGGCCCATGCGCTGGGCTTCTCGGGATTGGCCCGCGTCACGGTCGAGCCGTTCGGCGCTTACCGGCCGCGGCGCGGCGACTTCGGCTCCTTCTGAACGGCCGCGTTCATCGAAATTCTTCACCCAACCAAGAGGTCAGCATGATGCAGATCGCAAATCCTAAACTCGCCACCGATAAGGCCGAGGTCACGCAGGACATTTCCTGGCTTGGCGCGCGGCTGCGCGAGCCGTCCACTTATGCGGGGCTCGGCATTCTGCTCGCGGCGTTTCATCTCGCCGATGCGGGCGACTGGGTTTCGGCCATCACGGCGATCGGCACCGGCATCGGTGGGATCATTGCCATCCTGCTGCCGGAGGCAAAGCGACCGCGCGGCGGCAGCGGCATTCCCGGCGGTCGCGCCTTGGCAATGCTGGCGCTCTGCGTCGCCGCCGCGCTCGTCTGCGCGGCCCCGGGACCGGCGCTGGCGGCGAACAAGCCTTCGGTTCGCCGGCCCACGGCAGTGGTGAACAGCAAACCGACGGTGACGCAGGCGCAGCAAAATCCGCTGATCGTCGTGCGCCAGTTCACCATCGCGGACCTGCAGGCCGCGCTTGCCGACGCCCAGGCGCAAACGCCGCCCGACATCGTCGCGGTGAATTGCTACACCGCGCTCATTCCGTTCGTGCAATCGCAGGCGCAGAATCCATTGCCGGCCGGCGCCGGCGTCTTTCAGGCGCTGCAGAAGGCGCGCGACGCCAAGGCTTATCTCGCCAACATTCAGTCGCCGACCGGACCGCTGGCGAGCCTGAACATCGCCTGCGCGCCGCTGGTGCTCGACGTGCAGAACACGCTGGTGACGCTCGGGGTGTCGGTTGGCGTCATCGCCAATCCGGCGGGCGCTGCGGCGGCGGTAAGTGGCCTGCCGGCAGCCGTCGCGGCGTTCCTCGGACTGCACCCGCTGTAGCTTCCGCGCGGTTGAACACTACAAAGAGAGGCGCCGCCATGGCCGGCAAGCTTGACGAAATCAGCGAGGCAATTGGACGGCTTCGCGCCAGCGTCTCCGACATTCAAAAGAGAATGGAGGAAAGCCGGAAATTACAAGACCGCCGCCACGCGGATAATAGCGCGGCTTTGCGCGACCTCGGCCAGAAGCTCGACAAGCACGCCGCCGCCGTCGAAGTCATCCGGCCGACAGTCGCGGCGCTCGCTTTGTCGCGGTCGCGGCTCGCAACATGGGCGTCGATCGGGCTCGCCGCCGTGGTGGTCCTCGGATGGATCGTCGAAGCCGGGATTAAATGGTCCGTTTCGTACCTGCTGTCGCATACCCACTGAAGGCGGCGCGGTTAAAATTCGTTATCCAAACCGGGTTCCGCCCATCGCTCGCGAGCGAAGCGGTCGAATTGTGTAAAAGTTTACGAAATACCGCCAACGGTTTCGCAACAATGTGCCGGTAAAAACCCGTATTGGCGCCAAGCCGCGCCGGGGACGTGCTGTGCCGATCTTCGCGAATCCCAACTTCCTGATCAACCTGCCGACGCTGTGCGCGGTGACGGCGTTCATCACTGTCATCAGCGGCGCGCTGATGCTGTTCTCATGGCTGCAAAACCGAAGCGAGCCGGCGCTGGCGCTGTGGGGCGTCGGTTATCTCCTCGGCACGGTGGGCGGAGCGTTTCTGGTGCGCAGTTCGTCGGATGTGCCGACCTGGTCGGTTTGCGCCGGCAATGCGCTGCTGTGCTGCGCCTACGGCACGATGTGGGCCGGCGCACGCAGTTTCGAGGGCCGCCGGCCACGGCTGTCCCTCGTGCTCGCCGGTGCGGCCATCTGGGTTGTCGCCTGTCAGTTTCCCCAATTCTATCAATCCGTCGAGGCGCGCGTCGCGCTCGCCTGCACGATTTTTGCGGCCTACTCGCTGCTGTGCGCCCGCGAGATGTGGTATCCGCGCGACCCCGAACTGATGTCGCGCTGGCCGACGCTGGCGCTCGCCGTAATCCATGCCGGCTTCCTATTGACGCGCATCCATTATGTCGACGCGTTTCAATCCATGTCCGCCGCTCAACCGGTGCAGAGCGTGGGTCTTTTTGTACTTGCCTTTGAGACGCTATTCGCTGCGTTCTGCCAGTCCTTCCTGCGCATGAGCATGGCGAAGGAGCGCGCCGAGCTCGCGCAGCGGCGCGCTGCGCTGACCGACCCCCTGACCGAAATCGCCAACCGCCGCGCGTTCTTCGACGTCGGAGCGCCGCTGCTCAAGCGCACGCTTGCCGACCGCCACGCGGCGGCGTTGTTGTTGTTCGACCTCGACCGGTTCAAGGAGGTCAACGATACGGCCGGGCATCAGGCCGGGGACGCTGTGCTCAAGGCGTTTGCGCGGCTGGTCACAGAATCGATTCACCCGGGCGATCTGTTCGCGCGGCTTGGCGGCGAGGAATTTGCCTGCCTGTTGATCGGTGCGCCGATGGCCGAGGCGTTGCGGATTGCCGAGCGCGTGCGCGGCAAGTTCGAAGCCATGCGTTTTGCCGAGTTGCAGGCCGACACCACTGTCAGCGTCGGCGTCGCCATGGCGGGCGACACCGGCCGCGATCTTTCATCGCTGATGGCAACTGCCGACCGCGCGCTCTATCGCGCCAAGGCGGAAGGCCGCAACCGCGTCGCGCCGGCGCCGCTGGTGCTTGTCGAGCGCGGCAGCGACACGCGCCACGTCGCACTCGGCGGTGTCATCCCTGCGCCGCTTGCCGGTTAGCCGCCTGCCGAGGCGGTCGCCGCGGCACACACGCCCGATCAAATGCAAAACGGGACGGCGGCCCGAAGGTCCGTCGTCCCGTTTCGATTTGCTCTGCGCTTTCGTGCGTCAGCGCAACGTGCCGTGGCAGCGCCCGCGCTAGAGCCGGCGCCCAAACCCGCCGCGCATCCCGCCCGCGATCAGCGAGATTAGGAACAGCACCAGCGCGACGAAGAACACGATCTTGGCAATGCCGACGGCGGCGCCGGCAATCCCGCCGAAGCCGAGCACGGCGGCAACCAGCGCGATGATCAAAAGCGTTACGACAAGGCTCAGCATCTCTATCGCTCCCTATCCGGTGTCGGGGCAACAACTCGCGACCTGGGCCGGAGTTCCCTCGGGAAGGATGAGCGGTTCGCCAAGGAGGAGGGGATGGGAACGAAGCCGAATCAGATCTGATCGGGATCGGAACCGCCTTGCGGAGGAAACAGCAGCGCGCTCACCAGCACGACGATCGCGATCGTTGCGTAAATCTGCGGCCCGGCCTGCTGCAGCGCGGCCGCAAACTGACCGCAGACGCGGTCGAGTGCGTACAGAATATTAGTGCTGTCCATGGACCCCGAGCCTCTCAGGCGCAGCCCATGCGGGCCGAAGCGGGCGGATGTGTGGCGCGCAGTGAAGGTGCGAGAATTCTCGTCGTCACTGCTTCGGATTGTTCAGCAGATCGTCAACATGCGACCCAAATGCGCGAAGAGGGGGCTGGTGCTCCCCCCGCTGCATTCCGCGTTGGCCGCTTTCATTTTCAGGGACGGTCTTCCCAATCACCGCGGATAGCTCGGCCCCGGCAGCACCGTAAGGTCGAGTTCGCGCCGCGTCGGATTGGGGTTGGCTTTGAGCTTGACGGTCGTCTGCCCCCAGTGGCCACAGTCGAGCGTGGTGTATTTGATCCAGCGGCGAAGCGCGCGATTGCGCCGCAACTCGCGTCTGATCCGCAGGCCGAGCCAGCCGGTTTTGGTGTTGTAGAATCCCGGCGATTTGCCGCGGGCGCGGCCGTGCCCGTGAATGAAGCGGAGCTTGTCCGCTCCCATGTCCCAGGCCTGTTCGACGATCGTTGCCATCGGCGGCCCGACAAAATCGCGGGGGCGATAGCCGTGCAGGTCGATCTTCGCGATGCGCGGCTCTGCGGCGTCCACGGACATGCGCCCCTCTCGGTATCGATGACCTGGGATTCGCTCGAATGCGTTCTACTGCGCCAAGCGCGGGATCGCCCGGCAATTTCAGCAGTCGCTTCTACATCGAGTCGGAGGTGGCTGGGGAACTAGGATTCGAACCTAGATTCTCGGAGTCAGAGTCCGATGTTCTACCGTTGAACTATTCCCCAACGCGCGCTGCGGCCGACGTTGTTGCCGGTCTGCCGCCGTGCGGTCGTCAGCCGGGAGATGGGCCCGTCTGGAGCGGACGCTGGTGTGCTGGGCGTCCGAAGCGAGATCATCTAGGGCATCTTCGCCGGCTTTCCAAGAGCAGGTTTCGGCCAGACGCCGTCACCGCCTGACATCTGTCGATGTCTTTAAGCAAGGACCTCGCGAGCGCGAATTCGCGGACGGTCCGCGCGGCAACCACGTCGCGATACGTATTACTTTCTATTTTTAAAGTCCTGTTCTAGTAATTGTAGTATAAAACCAATACGTTAAAGTATTTATCCAATATAGATTCACCATTATTCAGACAAATTGTTTACGCGATGCCGGTTTTGACTTATGCGTGCAGTGGCAACTATATACTTGACTGAACCAATTTTCCGTGATTTTTATGGACTTATCCGAGAGGAATGAGCCCATGTGCGACCTGACTAATCCGGCCTTTGCAGACGAAGATAAAGCCCGCGAATACTTGGAAGCTTCCCGTTGGCCGGACGGCCCGGTTTGCCCCTTCTGCGGGCAAATGGACACGGTTAAGCCGCTTGGCGGAAAGTCGATGGGGCCGGGCTGGTACTTCTGCAATGATTGCCGGGAAAAATTCACGGTTCGCGTCGGCACGCTGTACGAGCGCAGTCATATTCCGCTGCACAAGTGGCTTCTCGCCACGCACTTGATCGTATCTAGCAAGAAGGGCATGAGCGCCCTTCAAATCTCGCGGATGCTGGGCATTACATACAAGTCCGCATGGTTCATGTGCCACCGTATTCGCGAGCAAATGACGCCTGCGAAGCATGGTCCGATTGGCGGCCAAGGTCACGCGGTCGAAAGCGACGAAACCTTTATTGGCGGCAAAGCCAAAAACCGCGCTTATGCGAAAAAAGAGCCGAAGAAGGAAACCGTGCTGGCGCTTGTGGACCGCGACGGCGAAAGCCACTCATTCCATATTGCCAACGTGAGGGCCAAGACGCTTCGCGACGTGATTGTGCGGGTGGTTGACCGCAAGTCGCACCTAATGACCGACCAGTATGTATCCTACACCGTGCTGGGCGACGAATTTGCGGGTCATTCAACGGTTGACCATTCAGCCAATGAATATGTGCGCCTTGGTGGCTTTGTTCATGTCAACACGGCAGAGTGCCGTTTTAGCCTCATGAAGCGAGCCGTATTCGGTACGCATCACAGTGTCAGCGAGGCCCATTTGAGCCGTTATCTGGCCGAATGGGATTTCAAGTGGAATACCCGCAAGGCCAGCGATGGGGAACGTGCGGCAATTGCTCTCAAGGGTATCGAGGGCAAGCGTCTCACGTACCGGCCGTCTGACAAAACCAATAACTAGGAGGCAACATGCAAAACGCTTCATTCGATGGAGAAAAAGGAAAAAAAAGAAATAGCGATGCCTCTATTTCTCGAATTTCTCCTACTCCTCTTTCGGAAACAAATTTGCGAGCATTCCGAGCCCTGTTCCGGGAATGGCAGGCAGAGTGGATGAACTGCGAGTCTCTGGAGATGGGGGGTGAAGGAAACCTTGCAGAGCTTGCGCAAATGGCGTGGGAGTGGGCGCAGAAAGTGCGCGAGCCAAGGCACTAATTGTAGGTTTTGGTTCATTCGTTATATCTTTCGTTAGCGCCTCTATCTGGTTGCCCAATTCAAATAACTCATAAGTGATGGCCGAGAATTGAGCCTTGGTTTTTGTGATTCGGGGAAAGTCGAGTTTTCGTTTGGCTGTGTGCTTTATAAACCGCACAGATTTTGTGTCGTCCGCGACGATTAGATTGTGCGCTACCAGTGTGCGCCACTCCTGATTAATCGTATGAATTCTAGCTATGGCGTTTTTTACCTCCTCCTTCCACTCCTCTGTCTTTTTGCGTCCCAGCAGTTCAATCACGGTCGTTATGATATTCATTTTAGGTTGGAATGTCAGATTGGCCGTAACAATTAGCCCATAAAGCTCATCGAGCTTACATAGGCGGACCACAGCATCATCGAGTGCGCGTTCGAATAGATTCCAATGCCAAATAAACTGGCCTATAAGGCGGTGCTGGCTGCTCAGAGCCATTTTTTTTCTTTTCTTTGGGATACCTGTTTTAGCCATGTCAAAAGACCCTGATCCGACAAAAGACCCTGAGTTTCAAAAGGTCGTGCGCAGGTTCCTAACCACGAAGCCGATGCCTCACAAACCGGCTAAGCGGAAAGCTAAGGCAAAGCGCAAGGCGACTGGAGCGAAAAGAAATGGCCGACGATCTGCGTCTTGAATGTTTACGTCTCGCAGTCGAAACAGGCGGTCCCGGTGCCCCCTATGGGACCGTGATTGATGCGGCTTCGCGTTACTGGCAGTTCGTCACGAAGAGTCGCGGCCCCCATGCAATTGGGGATTCCGAATGCAGTCCAGACATTCGGCATAGGTCCGCAAAATCCACGCGCGGTCGGCCGTAGTCTTCCCCTGCGACGCAGGAGGCACGAGGTCCTTTTTCTCTACGCTTGCAACGTGCTGCATTAGAAGAAACGCGACGTATTCTGGCGTGTTATCAGCCATGGTAACTCCGGTTGCGAGAATCGCCTCGCACCACTTATCCGACTCAAAATCCATTCAGTCAAGTATATAGTTGCCCGTGCAGTCACGGGGACCAACTCCATGACTGACGACATTTTTGCCGACCGCGTCGCCAAAGTGCGCCTGCGTTTTGTGGCGACGCTCGAGGCCAAGATCGAGGAAACCGCCGCGGCGCTGCCGAAGCTCGGCGGCGTCGCGCTGGCGGACACTGCGGTCGCGGCGGTCGCCGAAGCCTACCGCGCCATGCACGCCATCGTCGGCATCGGCCGTACCGTCGGCTTTCCTCGAAATCGACCACGAGCGCCGGATATCCGTTGCCGCGTGCGCGCCTGACGGCTTCCTCGGCATCGTGAGCGAAATCGGTTGAGAAACCGAACGGGCGCAGACCGTCACGCACCGCCATGGCGGCACCCGGATCGTCCTCGCAGAGCAAAGTGCGAGTGTCGTTGACGCTTCGGGCTGTGTCGATTTCGCGGGCGGCGATTTGCCGCCAGCCGTTCGGTTTCGCCGTTGACGAGCACGATGGTGCCGGAGCTGTCCGTCATCAGCATGCCGTTCGGGCAGGCCTCGACGGCAAGACGAAACAGTTCCTCGGCGAACTCGTTCGCCGGGCGATCGCGTTTCATTGCAGCTATGCCGAGAGCCGGTCCCACGGTCGATCCAATTGCGCGGAGTGCCGCACGCGCCAATCCTGCCGTTGCAATGGGAAATATGTGTTAAGGCTGCGCGCGCGCGAGCCAAAATTCGCGTAGGTACAAATATCTAAGTAGAAGATCCAAGTGCGGTCTCGCGCACGCGGCGCGTACCGTTTTCGCCGGCCGCAGAATTCAGTTGGCGCCCATGCGTGCGAGAATTTGACCAGCCTCCTTGGAGCCCAAGTCCCGCGCGCGCCGGTACAGCATGCGCGCCATGGCGCGGTCGCCGAGCACGCCGACGAAGTTGTGCGCGGCAAGATAGGCGGGATCGTAGGTGCCGGCGAGCGCCAGTGCGGCGTCTGGCATGCCGGCATCGGCCAAGCGGCGAAAGGCGACCCGTGCCGCCGAAAGATCGCCGCTGGCCAGGAAATCGCGGCCCCGCTGCATGAGCATGGCAGCTTCGCTGGGGTCGATTGCCCTGACGGGTGGGGGTTCGGGAGTAACTTCGGGACGGGCGGGGCCGATGCGAACGCCCGCCGGCGCCTCATTGGCGGCGGAGGCTACAGCCGGTTCTGGGAGCTGTGGCGCTGGTCTGGATATCCACTTGAGTTGCATGTCGCGGCTGCCCAGGACCCGTTTGCCGGGGTCAAGCAATTTGACGGTTGTGTTCATCACGCCGACAAAATCCTTTGGCGCATACAGATAAAGCCCGGCGAGCTTGTCGGGCTGCAGCTGCCAGCTCGAGGGGCTGATCGACGTTCCGGCTGACAGGGTCGTGCCCTGGGCCAAACCATCCAGCAACAGGGATTCGTTGCCCATGGCGTGCTCGACACTGAGCGCAAGCGACATCGGGTCGTTCGCGAAAGCCTGCTCGTTTTCAACAACCAGGCGCGATGGCGTTTGCGGCGTGGCCGGAGTCTGTGTCGGCTGAGGCGTAGCTGTCGGCTGAGGCGTGGCCTCGGCAATATGGTCGATCGAGTTCTTCAGTGGCGGGGTGCCCGACCACGATGAGTAAAACCGGGTGACCGCATAAGCCACGATCGCGGCGAAGATAATCGCCAGCGACATTCGTAAGATCTGCCCAAGTTGGCTGCGCTCGCGCGTTGGGAACGGCGGGGGTGGCAGAATCTGCGTCTCAAGACGGGGAGGGCGAGGCCGCAGCACAGTTTGAGTCTTGGCTCGGTCCTGTCGCCGCGCGTTCGACGGAGCGTTCTCGTCGCTCTCGTCGTGCATTGGCGTAATAGACGGTGAGTACGGCGCGGCAAACGGCGCATCGGATTCGTCATGGTCGGCCGGTGCGTGATTGAGCTCGACGATCTCCCGGATCGCATCGTCCAGCCAATCCAATGCATCCTTCGCAGTGCCGGATTTATTCGCGGGGCCCGCATCCTCCGCCGTCGGAGTTGCATCGCGCCCGGCTTGCTCAGCCTCTGAGGTCATCTGTTCGCCTTGCACCGATGGGTCCGCTGTCTCGGCGGGGGGGTCTTGGGACAAAGCGCGGTCTCGTACGCGCGGTGGCGCGTATGCTGAGAGCCCCTTGAGTTTGCTCCTTGGTGGGAACGGCGTACTCATACTTGCCTCCTCGCCGCGCGGTCGAACCCCACGAACCGCCGCTGTTCTGGAACTCCCCTTTTCCTGCCGGGACACGCACCGTCACCTGGGACGGCGTTGGATCGCGCCCGGGCGGGGATCGCGCCGGGCGCGCTCATGTTGTGGCGCCTAATCCTCGTCAATCGACCGTCACACCGCTCTCCTTGATCGGCGTCGCCCATTTCTTGATCTCGCTGGCGACGTAGTGCTGGAGATAGCTGGAGCTGGTGCGGTCGGCGGCGACGAGGTCCGTGCCTATCGTTTCCATACGCGCCCGCAGCGCCGGCGTGTTCATCGCCGCGACAGTCGCATCCCGCAGGTGATGGATGATCGGGTCTGGCGTCCCCCGCGGGAAGAACAGACCGATCCAATTGTTGGCATCGACAGCGAAGCCTTGTTCTTTCGCCGTCGGCACGTCGGGCAGCACCGCGGTGCGGCGCATCGTCAACATGGCGATCGGTCTTACGCTTGCCGCCTTGATGGGCGAAAGCTCAGTGGAGACCGCATCACACAAATAGTCGATGCGACCAGCCATGAGGTCCTGAAGGGCCGGCGCCGAGCCGCGATAAGGAACGTGCTGCACTTTGATGCCGAGCTTGGTGTTCAGCAGCACACAACCGAGATGGGTTGCCGAGCCCGCGCCTCCGGAACCGAAGGACAGCTTTGCCGCATTCGCCTTTGCGTAGGCGGCAAACTCCTTGAGTGAACTGGCTGGGAAATCCTTGCGCACCACGAGCACAAGCGGCTGTTCGGCGACGAGCACCACCGGTGCGAAATCCCGGGTCGCGCTATAAAGCGGCTTTTTGTACAGCGTCTGGCTGTAAGCTTGCGTGCCGACAGTCCCGAGCAGCACTTCATAGCCGTCCGGTTTTGCCTGAGCGACCCGTTCGGCGCCCGTCATTCCGCCCGCGCCGCCGACATTGACCACGATTACCTGCCTTTTGAGGACGTCGCCCAGACGTTCCGCCAGGATGCGGCCGACGACATCCGTCGGACCGCCGGCAGCGAACGGCACAACCATGGTGATTGGCCGTGTCGGCCAGTTGCTGGCACGCGCGACCCCAACGGCCGCCAAAGCCGTGGCTACAATCGCAACAATCCATTTATTCAACATGATCCCTCCTGAATTCCCAGCGTGGATTTGGCGCATCCCGTTCCGCTGCGAGCCGCGCGCATCCACGCGATCGCCAAGCCGTACGCCATTGCTCCGCCCGCGCCCGGTTGCAGTTGCCCGGTTTGCTGGACGTGCCGTTTCGCGAATTTTCAGTTTTTTATGAGCAGATCAAAAGGCAGGCGGGTAACGCATGACACAACTCCCCCGACACACACGATGGCGCGACCACTGATTTTTGCCGAAGCGCGCCTGTTAGTTCACTTCAGTGGTTTCGCAAGCGTGACCGCACTTTATGGCAAGATCACGTCGTACCGGCATACCTGCATGGCCACCGAGAGATCAAACCAAACGTCGTATGAAATAATTCCGTCAAGCACGACTAAAATTGGATCTGAGACGATGTGTCGATTGACGCGATGTGGTGTGTCGCAGACAGGCCACAATTGTGCGATCACATTGCGCGTCGCGTCTAACGTCGCTGACTGAAGTGCTCCTTATCAATGCGGCATGTTTTGAGAAGAGACTTCAGAGCAAAAGGCCACACTGCAGTCACACAGTTGCCAGTATCGTTTCGCTTCCGAAATTCGCACCGCGCCATGCCTAGCTGACCTGCGAGCTTCGGACGAGCATCCTGGCGCCCAGCGTAACGGGGGGAGTCATGCGTCGTCGTTTTGTTGCTGCGTATTTGATCGCGTCGGCGATCGCCTTGTTTAGTTCCAATCTCTCGGCTCAAGTGGTGCCTAACTCGCTGTCTCAAGGTGGCACCGAACGCGCGCTGCGCGAAAAAAAGAACGACTCGACCGTCGGCATCGTTGGCGGTCTTTTCACCGGCACCTACATGCGCCTCGCGGCCGAGATAGCGTCGGCCCTGGACGACGGCGACAAGCTCCGGGTTTTGCCGATCGTGTCCTTCGGCGCCGCGTCCAACCTGGACGATCTCCTGTATCTTCGCGGCGTGGACCTGGCCATCACTCAATCCGACGTGTTCGAATATTTTCGCACCGTTCGTAAGACGCCCAATCTTGAGCGCCGCGTTCAATACATCATTCGGCTGCCGATCTCGGAGCTTCATATTCTGGCGCGCGACGACGTCCATAGCCTTCAGGACCTGCGCGGCAAGAAGGTCAATTTCGGCCCCGCCGGCACCGGGGCGAGCCTGACCGGCACCATCGTGTTCCAGCGGCTCGGCATCAACGTGCAGCAAGTGATGATCGATCAGTCCACCGCATTGGAGAAGTTGAAATCGGGCGAGATCGACGCCATCGCGCGGGTGTTGCCGAAGCCGGTCGATTTCTTCTCAAAGATTCCGCCGCATTCCGGACTGCATCTGGTGAACATCCCCTTCACCAAGATGTTCCAGGATTACTATACGCTCGGCGAATTCACCAAGAAGGAATATCCGAATCTGGTCGACGGCAAGGACAGTATCGACACCATTGCGGTTCCGGCGGTGCTCGCCGTCTACAACTGGCAGAGGGACAGCGATCACTACAATAGAGTCCAGCGGTTCGTGCAGTATCTCTTCACGCGTTGGGACACATTCCAGCATCCGCCGTACCACCCGAAATGGCGCGACGTGAACCTGGCGGCGACCGTCCCGGGGTGGACACGCTTCAGCGCTGCAGAGGACATGCTGCAACAGGTCGAAGCGCAGCAGAAGGAGAAGCAGAAAACCGAATTCCAGGCGTTTGTGAGCAAGCAGCAGGCCATGCCCGCTAATGCCGCGGATCGCGAAGCTCTGTTTCAACAGTTTCTGCAGTGGCAGGAATCGAGAACGCACTAGTCCGGCGCACGAAGGGAAGGGCCTTCGCTCGCTGGCATGCGAAAGCGTGTAGAAATCGACCGGGAGCGGGAAAAGTCACCGGCGCCGGGGCTTTGCCTTGCCGCGGCTCTTCTTCTCGGCCTGACGGGCCCGCGCTGATGCGAGCGCGGGCGCTCTTTTGCCTGGCGCGGTCGAGCGCGGCGGCGCTTTCTCCGGTCTCGCCGTTGCCGCATCGCTGTGGCCCGGCGAACCGCGCGACATCGGCCCCCACCAGTTCGACCGTGTTTCGTCGCCCCAGACCTTCGGCCGCTGCGGCCGGTCCTGGTGCCAGGGCCGCGGCTCGAAGAAACCAAGTTCTTCGTCGAACATCTGGTCTATGTCGCAGAAGAACTCGATGACCACGCCGTCGGGATTCTTGTGATAGATGGCGATGTTATGGCCAATGATGTGGCGGATCGGTCCCCAGGTCAGCTGGATATTGCTCTTCGCCAACAGATCGCAGGCGCGCTTGATATCGGACCAGTCGCGCACCTCGAACGCAATGTGATGGATCGAGGTATCGGCGTTGCGCAGAAAGTTCACCGTGTGGTGGTCGCGGCTGCAGCGCAGGAACGCGAAGAAATCGCCGCGCCAGTCCGAGACCCGAAAGCCGAGCACGTCGCAATAGAATTTCACCACGCCCTGCACGTCGGGGCACTGATAGGCGATGTGGCCGAATTTCAGCGGCATGACGCCATTGAATGTCGTGTCCTCGACCGTGAAGTTGAAATCGGAAAACACCTCGAGCGTCGTGCCTTTGGGATCCTTGAACGTAATCGCCTCGCCGATGCCGGGGGTAATGTCGGTCCGCTTTTCGCTCTTGATGCCTTCTTTCTTGAGCCTCGAGGCGACCTCGCCGAGGTCGCTGCCCGGCGCGACCTGGAACGACAGTCGCGGCGCTTCGACGGCCCCGCCGCGTTCCAGGACGATTGCCTCCACGCCGGATTTGGTCGCAAGAATCGCCCGATTTTTCTCTCGCGTCGTGAGGCTGAGGCCGACGATGCGGGTGAAATAGTCGACCATGCGTTCGATGTCGGGCGTCGTCAGCGTCGAATGACCGGCGCGTTTGATTTGCAGCATGTTGGCCTCCGCGGAAAAGTCGGCGTCCTACGCCTGGGCGTGGGCGGGTTGCGCCGCATGCGCGCCGCCCTCATGGGCCCGCACTTTGATCGTCAGTTCGCCGAGCACGGGCGCCGAGCGGCAGACGATGACGTCGCCGGGCTTCACCGGGCTCACGCCGTCGGGCGTTCCGGTATAGACCAGATCGCCCGGATAAAGCGTGTAGAACTCCGAGGCAAATTCGATGAGGCGGCGGCAATTGTAGATCAGATTGCTGGTGTTGCTGTTCTGGCGGGTCTCGCCGTTGACCGTCAGGCTGATCGGCACATTATCCGGGTCGGCGATTTCGTCGGCGGTGACCATCCATGGGCCGAGCACCGCATAGCCATCGACCGACTTGCGGAAACTCCTGTCCTCGCGGCCACGCACCGTCATGTCGAGGCCGAGGCAGTAGCCGGCGACGTAGTCGAGCGCCTTTGATTGCGGGATGTCGCTCCCGGTCTTGCCGATCACCATGACGAGTTCGACTTCGTGATCGTTGCGGCGGTCGGGGAAGCGCAGCGGAATACCTTCCGACGGGCCGACCAAGGCGGAATTAGCCTTCAGAAACATACCGGCCTCGAGGATCTTCGAGGAGAAATGCTTGACGATCTGCGAGCCGGTTTGCGTTGCGGCTTTCGCCATCTCTTCGATGTGGGCCTGATAGTTGGTCGGCGCACAGGTCAGCTTGGTCGGCCGCGCGACGGGGGGGAGGAGCTTGACGGACGCGATCGGCTTGCCGGCCGCCTTGTCGGCCATGCGGTCGATCCGCTCGCGCCATTGCGGCAGTGCCGCGACAACGGCGTCGCCCTTCATCGCGTAAGGCGCAGCCTTACGGATCTCGGTCTGGGCCTCGGTCACGTCGTGCACCATGTCGCCGCGCACCACACCCAGGCGGTCATCGTCATAACGGCAAAGCTTCATCGAATTCTCCTCCACGGGGGCGACCCGCTCCGCGTCGTCCGCCCCGCACTGTTTGCTGCGCTTCACGAGTTGAAAGCCAATGATACCCTACGAGTCAAACCTTGCAACTGCCGTGCCCGAAGCCTTGGACGTACGGCTCGCGATTATAAGGGCCATCGCCGCGCACAAGGAGCAGTGCGACAACGAGCGGGCCCGGCTTCGGCGGGCGGAGATCGCCTTCCCGCGCCACGAATTGAAAGGCATCGCTCAAGACCTCCGCAAGGTCGGCCGCGAATGCCTGTTTTTAATCCGATCGGAGTTGCGCAAAGCCGGTTTCAATCCCAATGAGCCGCGCGTGCCGGCGGGTAATCCCGACGGCGGGCAGTGGGCGAACGACGGCCGCCCTCCCGCTAACGAGTCGCAAGTTCTCTCGGATGCGCCCGATGGCGGATGGATACCGGGCGCCCAATATGCAGCCGACGGGCGCCACTGGGTCCCAAAAGCGGTTTATGGAAAATATTCACTTCGGCCCGAAACGAAGAAAGTTTTTGACAATTCCACGTCTGGACCGCTTGCTGATGACAGCGTCAATCGCTGGAACATCGAACACCGAAACTACAATGAAGCCGTCAATGAGGCCTTCACCGCGTATTTGAAAAAGAATACGATCGCTGTCGACCAGATGACGCCTGAACAGGCCGAAGAAATCTTGGGTGAAGTAAAAGGTTCGACTGATCCACGGATTCGAATGCTGAGAATGAAAATCTTACGATAGTCTTTGAGGTACTTTTGGGTCTTTGGACCGCGCGGAGACGGCGATGAGGAATAAGGCCGTTCGTGCTGCTGAACATGTTCGTTATCGTGAGCAAAGGGAAATATTCAACGAACTTTATCCTCGCGTTGAACGGCTTCTCGAACGTTTTGGCCGGCCCGACTATTCACCCGGCCAGCCCCATGGTGATTATTCGGTACATGGGGACTATACCGGGTATCCGCAGATCGTTGTGTTTGTCGGCAACCTGAATATGTTGCGACCTGCCGTCATCACTGAGCTGCAACGGCTCATCAGGGAATTCCCCGGGTGGGAGATTGAAGTGACGGTTGCGATCCGCGACCATTACGACGATTGGCCTCGCATGGGCCTTTACATCCGCCCACACGAAGTCATCGATGGTTTGCAGCGACAGTATTTTCCAAAAGAATTTCAAGACATGGCATATGCGGGCGCCCGCTGCGGCACAGCGTACGATTAAGAAAACAAAGCGCGGACATCGTGGGTATGTGACGGTAAGCTCGCGAGCAGCCCCTGTCGCTTGCCTTCAATTACGTCCGAATAGTTCGTTGAAGGTCTTCTGCCATTTCCGATGCTCGGTGCCGTCGAACACGACCGGCACGATCTTCATCAATTTGAGCTGCTGGCCGACCTCGGGCGGGTTGGTCGGCACCTCGGGCCGCGTCGGAAAACGGCCCTTGGTCGTGATGAGGATCTGCGCCTCGTGGCTGAGCACGAAATTCTCGGCAAGTTTCGCGGCATTGGGGTGCGGCGCCAGCACGTTAATGCCGACGGCGCCGAAGATCAGTACGACCGGGTTGAGCAGCCAGTAATCCGTCGGCGCACCCGACATTTTCACGTTGATGGTGAGGTTGAGGAAGTTGTTGAGCGCCAGCCAGTATTCGCCGGAGCCGACCGAGCGCGCCAGCGCCAAGTGGCCGTCGGTGAGTACCGGGTTGAGCGTGCCGGCAATGTTTTTGATCAGCGTTCGCGCACGCGCCTCGCCGTAATAGGAGAACATCGCTGCGACCCACTCGGCGTCGGTGCCGACGATCGCGGCCTTGCCGGCCCAGTCCTTGTGCGCGGGGAAATCGTCATAGCTTTTCGGAAGGTCGGCCTGCTTGATGAATTTGCCGTTGTAAGCGGGCGCATTGTAGTTGGCGTAGGCGCCATACCAGCGCTGGTCGGCGGCGCGGGCGCCGTCCATCAGGCCCTTGGCTTCGGGTGGGTCGTAGGGCGCGAGATATTCGTGCGGGAACGAGGTCACCGTGGTGGTGAGCGCGACATCCCAGGTGCGTTGGCGCACGCGATTTTCGATCGCCACCCGCGCCATGATCTGCGTGTCCGACGAGCGCACATAGTTGACCTCGACGCCGGTCGCGTCCTGAAACGTTTTCCAGAACGGCAGCGCCTCGGCCTCGTTCATCGAACCGTAGACCGTGAGCTTGCCTTCGGTTTTGGCGGCGGCGAGGAGGTCGGGAACCATCCAGGAGGGCGGCGCGGCATTCTGGGCCCGGACCGGGGCCTCTGCGATGGTGAGTGCGAACGCGGCGGCGATGCCTGCGATCGTGAGCACCGCCGCGATCCTTATCTGCATCTCACGCGCTCCGCACCGTTGGGCACTCGATCCGAGCGCAGGTTAGCAAGCCCGCCGCACGCGGGTAAAGGCGTGGCGCGGTATGAAGTGACGCAACTTCAGCGCACCTCGCGCTTGGAAAAGCCGAACGTTACGGTCGAGATGCACAGGATGCTGACGGCGGCCGACAGCAGGAAGACCGAGCGCGGCATGCCGTTGTCCATGAGCGCGCCGTACACGATCGGCGCGATGCTCGAGCCGATATTGTAACCGACACTGACGAAGCCGAACACGAGGCCATAGGCTCCGATCGGCGTCACCGCGCGCACCAACATGTCGCGTGATGGGTAGGTCGCGCCGACGCAGAAGCCGCTCAGGCCCATCAGGGCGATCAGGCCGAAGGCGTGAAAGTCGAACAGGCCGACCAGCGCGGTGACGACGCCGCCGACCGCAAGGCCGGTCGCCGCCACCAGCGCGTGACGCGAGGTGCGTCCCGCGACCATGCCGCCGGCGAGAACGCCCACGGCGTTCATGGCAAGCAGGCTGGTCAGCGCCATGTTGGCGATCTCGACCGGCGTTTTATGCAGCGCACCGAGCGCCACCACGAGATAGGTGTTGAGCCCGCCCCCCATGATCGACGTCAGGATGAAATAGCCGAGGTTGAGCAGAATCGGCGGCGTGAGCAGCACGCGCCACGCCGCCCGCGCATCCGTCCGCATCTTCGCGGGTGTATTGGCCGGATGGGGATTCTCCGCGGTCGGCTCGGGCTGGAGAATCAATACAAACAGCACGATGAAGCCGACAATCGAGGCGCCCACATAGGCGCCGCGCCAGCCGAAATAGGCTTGCATGAACAACAGCGTTGCCGGTGCGATGGCCGAGCCGACGATGCCGGCGAAGGTGTGGAAAGCGAATACCTGGCCGAGACGTTCCTTCGGCGCGTGATGCGACAGCAGCGAATAGTCGGCCGGATGAAACACGGTATTGCCGAGGCCGCCGAGGCCGTACATGGCGACGAACACCCAGTACGAGTCGGCAAGGCCGGCGATCGCATAGGCGAGGCTGCTGATGGCGAGCCCGACAATGAGCACCATGCGGGCGCCGATGCGATCCACCAGAAAGCCGACCGGCGTCTGAAACAGCCCGGAAATGACATTAAAAACGGCGAGCGCAAGCGCCAGCTCGGTGTAACTGACGTTGAAGTCGCCGCGCACGAACACGAACAGCGGCGCCAGCAACAGCATATAATAGTGACTCATGAAATGCGCGCCGCACACGGCCGCGATCAGCCGCGACTCTGCGGGCCGCATCGCGCGGACGGAAATGGCTTGCGTCATTGCGCTGTGGCAGGCCCCTTGCCGGCCGCGGTCGCTTGCAGCGCCCGCCAGATGCGGAACGGGGTCAGCGGCATGTCGAGATGCCGGATGCCGTGATCGCCGAGCGCGTCGATCACCGCGTTCATCACCGAGGTGAGTGCCCCGGCGCAGCCCGCTTCGCCGCAACCCTTGACGCCCAGCGGATTGGTCGTGGCCGGCGCGGGATGATCGGCAAGCGAAAACAGCGGCACGTCGGCGGCCCGCGGCATCGCGTAGTCCATGAACGAGCCGCTGAGCAGTTGGCCTTCCTTGTCGTAGACCGCGAGCTCCATCAGCGCCTGGCCGATGCCCTGCACCACGCCGCCGTGGAGTTGGCCCTCGACGATCATTGGATTGATGACGGTGCCGAAATCGTTGACCGACACGTAACTGACGACATCGACGATGCCGGTTTCCGGATCGACTTCCACTTCGGCGATGTGGCAGCCGTTGGGATAGGTGGAGGCGCCCGGTCCATCGCTGACGTGCGCGACATCCAGCGATTGCGGCGCATCCGCCGGCGGCTTGAAGCCGCTGTGAAGCTTGCCCGCCAATTCCATGATCGAGATGGCGCGGTCGGTGCCGACGATGGTGAAATTGCCCTTCGCGAAGGCAATATCGGAGGGCGCGGCTTCGAGCGCGTAACCCGCGAGCTCCTTGCCCTTCTCGATGATCTTGGCAGCGGCTTCGACGATGGCGGTGCCGGTATGCATGATCGACTTCGAGCCGCCCGAACCGCCGCCCGCGATCAGTTTGTCGCTATCGCCCTGCAGCATGTTGATCTTGTCGAACGGGATGCCGAGCTGCTGACTGACCACCTGCGCGAACGGGGTGGCATGGCCCATGCCGAAATCCTGCGTGCCGGTCGCCAGCGTCACGGTGCCGTCGGCGTTGAACTTGATGTCGGCCAGTTCCTTCGACGGCGGCGCGGTGACTTCGAGAAAATTGCCGATGCCGAAACCGCGCAGCTTGCCGCGCTTGCGGCTCTCGCGCTTGCGCCGCGCGAATCCTTTGCCGTCGGCGAGCTCGATGGCCTCTTTGGTCAACGCCGCGAAGTCGCCGCTGTCGTAAGTGCCGCCCGACGCGGTCTTGTAAGGCAGATCGCGCGGGCTGATCTGATTGCGCTTGCGCAAGGCCACGCGGTCTTTGCCGGTCTCGGCCGCGGCGGCATCGATCAGCCGCTCCATGTAATAGTTTCCCTCCGGGCGGCCGGCGCCGCGATAGGCGGAGACGTGCGAGGTGTTGGTGAACACGCATTTGGTCGACACTTCGATCAACGGCGTGCGGTACATGCCCTGTACGTTTTTCACCGCGTTGAGCGTGCCCGGCATCGGCGCCACCGGGGAGAGGAACGCGCCGACATTGGCGAAGCTCGTCAGCCGCACGGCGAGAAAGTCGCCGTTGTCGTCGAGCGCGAGTTCACCGACCAGGTCGTGATTGCGGCCGTGGCTGTCTGAAACGAAGCTGCCGGAGCGGTCGTCGGTCCACTTCACCGGACGGCCGAGCGCGCGCGCCGCATGCAGCAGGCAGATATATTCGGGAAATACCGCGGCCTTCATGCCGAACGAGCCGCCGACCTGCCCGGTGATGACGTGCATCTCCTTCGGCGTCACGCCGACCGCTTCGGCGAGATTGGCGCGCATGCCGAACACGCCCTGCGAGCCAACGTAAAACGTGAAGCGGCTGCCGTCGTAGGCAGCGAGCGCGGCGCGCGGCTCCATGGCGTTGACGACGAGGCGGCTGTTGACGAGCGTCAGCCGCGTGACATGCGCCGCCTTGGCGAAGGCGGCCTTGACCGCTTCGGCGTCGCCATAATGATAGTCGAGCGCGACATTGCCCGGCACGTCGTCGTAGAGCTGTGGCGCGCTGGTCGCCGCAGCGTCCTCGGCCGCGGTCACGGCGGGTAGCGCCTCGATGTCGACCACAACGGCTTCGGCCGCATCTTTGGCCGCGAGCAATGTTTCGGCGACGACGAAAGCGATCGGGTCGCCGACATAGCGCACCTTGTCGGTCGGCAGCGCCGGGCGCAGCGGCTTTTTCATCGGCGAGCCGTCGCGATTGTTGAACGGCACGACGCATTTGAGCGGACCGTAGTCTTTCAAATCCGCGCCGGTATAGACGCCGAGTACGCCCGGCATTTTGCGGGCGGCTTCGGTGTCGATCCCGCGGATGATGCCATGCGCGATCTGGCTGCGAACCATCACCGCATAGACTTGGCCCGGAAGGCTGAAATCGTCGGTGTAATGGCCCTTGCCGCGCAGCAGCATCGGGTCTTCCTTGCGTGGCACCGATTGGCCGACGGCAAATTTTTCTACCGCCAGGCGATCCTCTGCTCGTTCGGCGCTGTCGGAGGCCGACGAATGCAAATTCATGGCATGAAATCCCGTAAGGCTTTGATGTCCTGACATAATAGAGTTGGCACACCCCGGCAAGGCGTCGCCGGGGCATGGCTCGTAGGCCGGTTGTGCGGTAGCTTGCCCTGGTGGGCCCGGTTGGTACATTTTTGTCGCGAATTGCAATGACGGTGGGCCATGCCGCTAGAGCGCTTGCGTCCTTGTGGTCCGATTCCAACATTCGCATCCGGGTTCCGGGACTCTCGTGCGAATGTTACAATCAAAAGACCACTAGTACTTATAAGTGCCAGTGGAGCCTTTTGATTTGACATTCGCTACTTGAGCTCGCGGCTGGGTGGGTAGCGAATGTCAAATCCGCCCACTGGCGCGGCAGAAAGGATTTTCATGGACGACGAAGGCTCGCCGCAAGGCGGCCGCGACGGTAATTGGTCTGCGCGACGGCGGCCTCGCTGGGGCCGGCGGTCGCCGTATGGCCTCTACCGCGACGGTCCGCACGGCGAGCACGATCGTGCGCCGTACGGCGACCGCCGGCAGGCGACCTATGCGGCGCTCGATCTCGGCACTAACAATTGCCGGCTCCTGATCGCCCGGCCAACCTCCGACGGCTTTCGCGTCGTCGATGCGTTCTCCCGAATCGTCAGGCTCGGCGAGGGGCTCGCCGCGAATCGCCGCATCGGCGACGCAGCAATTGCGCGCGCGGTCGATGCACTTCTGGTGTGCCGCGACAAGATGCACGCGCGGCAAGTGGTCCGGGCGCGACTGATCGCGACTGAAGTGTGCCGCGCCGCGGAGAACGCGCAGGCATTCTGCGCCCGCGTCGCCGAGGAGGCCGGCCTCGAATTGGAGATCGTCGATTCGGCGACCGAAGCGAGGTTGGCGGCGACGGGCTGCACCGAGTTGTTCGACCCCGAAGCGTCCGGCGTCATTTTGTTCGACATCGGCGGCGGCTCATCCGAACTGGTGCGGCTTGGCCGCTCCGGTCCGGGCCGGCGCGGTCCGCCGGCGCCGGAGATCATCGGCTGGATTTCGCTGCCGGTCGGCGTCGTCACGCTCGCGGAGCGTTACGGCGGCGACGTGGTGTCGCGCGAGACTTACGAGGCCATGATCGACGAAGTGGCGAGCTTCGTCGCAAAATTCGCCGACGCGCACGCTTGCGAACTCAACGGCTTTCACATGCTCGGCACCTCAGGCACGGTAACGACGATCGCCGGCGTTCATC
>Ga0265313_10000153_pt1 | contig 71704 bp, 54 predicted proteins | sample 4123metaG_FD_203122 | JGI IMG/M metagenome (GOLD analysis project Ga0265313, IMG submission 203122) | Rhizosphere microbial communities from Carex aquatilis grown in University of Washington, Seatle, WA, United States - 4-1-23 metaG | ecosystem: Host-associated > Plants > Roots > Rhizosphere >... | reverse complement strand
CTCGCAGGCCGCCTTCGGCGGCCTGCGAGGCGACACGGACGACGGGTGTGGGGCAGCTTTCTTTCTAGATGCCAACGTGAGACTCCACGGGACAAGCCCGTGGCCTCTTACGAAGCATCGTCAAGGCGGTCGGCCGCGCTCCGCCCTTCTTCCTCGCAAGGCAGGCGGTCTAGAATTGCAGGATGGAACCGAAACCGTATAAGGCGCCAAAGCGATCTAAGCCATTGCAGCGACTTCAAACCGATCCCGAAGAGCGGCGTTGGCTGCTGGTTCTTGCTGGTTCCGTGCTTGGGCTAATAGCCTTGTTCGCGCTGATTGGCCTCCTGTTCCTGTGGGCGTTATACTCGGCGTTTGGCGTGAATATCCGATGAACGTCCTCGAAGATCGCAAACGTCGCTGGTTTCAGTTTCGCCTCCAGACTCTGGCGGGCGCGTTCGTGGTATGGGGTCTGGTATTCACACCACCGGCGATGATTTACAACCGGGCGCGTTGGCAACGCGACGCCGTGCGTGCGATTCGCCAAGCGGGCGGAAATGTCTACAGCGAGGCCGCATCCGATGAATTGGACCGGTTCCTCCGCGACTTTCACCCTTTCGGCGAGCCTAGCAGTCCCAGTTGGCTGGCAACGTTCATGGGTGACGATGCCGTGACTTCTGTCAATGGCGTCGTTTACACACCCCAGGCCGCCAGTCCAAAGCTCGTAATTGTCCCGCGAAGCGTCGGCTGGCTATGGCTGACGGGCGCGAAGGTTGGCGACGCGGATCTCGTCGATCTTGAAGGTTGTGCCCGTTTGGAAGCGTTAAGTTTATCGGCGACGGGAATCACTGACCAGGGATTGCCGGCGTTGGCACGGCTTCAGGGTCTTCGACAGCTCAGCCTTGCCTTCACCAACGTGAGCGACGACAATTTAGCGCACCTCAACCGACTCGATCGGCTCGAGGCGCTGCAGTTGATCGAAACCAAGGTCACAGCCGCCGGGGTCGAGCGGCTGCATCAAGCGTTGCCCAACGCGGCGATCCGCTGGTCGCGTGCGCCGACGGAAGAGCACCGACAGGCCGCCGCCGCGATTACCCGGCTTGGAGGATTTTATGATGATGATTCGCCGGAATGGCATGCAAGCGATCGTACTCTGACAGGAGTTATCGAGTTTGGAAAGCGCCGTCGCGTGTATCTCTTGCAAACACATTTTTGGCGAGGCAGCGACGCGGATTTTGTCCTTCTGAGGAAGATCGTCGGTCTCAAGTCGGTATCGCTTATCTTATTCTCGAGCCTCTCGCCCGAAGGCATTGAGCACTTGCGTGACCTTCACGATCTCGAAGAGCTCATCCTGCGGAATTCGTCGATTACCGACGCCGACTTGTTCGCCCTGACGAAGTCTGGCGACGGGCTTCACCATCTCAAAGTCCTTAACCTGCAGGATACGAAAATCTCTGACACCGGTGTGGAGTGCTTGGCCAACTTCCGCGAACTCGAGTCGTTGAATCTTCAGCGGATCTTAATTACCGGCGCGGGGTTGGGGCATCTGAAAAGGAATACACGCCTGCGCGAGTTGGACTTGACGGGCGTCAACCTGACGGATGAGGGATGGGCTCAGCTCTCCCAACTAAACTCGTTGGCGAAACTCCGTCTCGACTACACGAACATCACCGATGGCGCGCTCGTCCATCTCAAGGATCTCGACCAACTCGAAGAACTGCATCTGTTAGTCACGAAAGTAACCGATGGGGGACTCATGCAGCTTGCGAAGTTGATCCACTTGCGTGAACTGACGCTGTACGAGACACAGGTCACTGTCACCGGCGCCGATGAATTGCGAAAGGCCCTTCCCCAGTGCAAAATCGTTCATTCGCGCGCTACCCCTTACCCATGACCAACACGGAAGCATGCCGGCGGCTGGATGACGGGGGCTATGTGCTGCTGCCGAACGTGATGGATCCCAGCTTGCAGACCCGGCTCCGCGACAACGTTGAGCAGTTGTTCGCCTCCGAAGGCCAGGCCGCTGGAAGCGAATTCAAGACCGAACCGGGCGCACGAAGGTTGGCCAATCTGATCAACAAAGGGTACGTCTTTCGCGAGATCGTCATTCACCCCGCCGTATTGCCGCTGGTTGAGCACGTGCTGCGAGGGAGCGTCAAGTTGAGCAGCTTGAATGCCCGCTCGGTCAATCCGCACGGCGACAAGCCGCAGCCGTTGCATTGCGACATGGGCGCGCTAGCCGACCAGCACGGCCCTTGGGTTTGCAATGTGGTCTGGATGCTGGACGACTTCACCGAACAAAACGGCGCGCTGCGCGTGGTCCCTGGTTCTCATCGATGGCAGCGCCTGCCACAGGACGTGCTAGAAGATCCTATTGCCGATCACCCACAGCAGAGCCTGGTCACGGGCGCGGCGGGTTCGGTGATCGTCATGAATGCTCATCTGTGGCATGGCGGAATGGCCAACTGCACTCGCCACCCGCGAACGGCCGTGCATTCCTTTTACTGTCGCCGCGACAAACCGCAGCAGCAATACCAGAAGCAGCTCGTGGATATCGAACTGCAAGCGGCGCTGTCACCCCGTTTGCGGGAGCTACTCGCCTTGGACGATCCATTGAACGACGAGCTCTCCCGACAGGACTTCGTGCGGAGCGGCTTTCTCGCCTAGTGCTCTGTCGGCCTTGCTGTGACGGATGATGGTGGGCCGGCGGCAAGCATCCTCCGCCTCACTCTCCAAATGCGTACAAGTGCCCGGTTGTCCGCAGGTAGATCTTGCCGTCGACCAGCGCCGGAGTGGCCATGATCCCTTCGTCGAAGTCGTTGGTCGCCAACACCTCGAACGTGTCGCCCGCCTTGAACACGACCACCGTGCCGCCGTCGCTCGCGGCGTAGATCTTGCCGCCGCCGATGACGGGCGACGCATAGCAGGTGCCCCGTGTTCCCAGCCGCTGGCGATACAGCTCGTTACCCGTCAGCGCCTCGCGGCAGGTGACAATACCCCGCTCGGAGACGAGATAAACACGCTCCTCGTAGTACAAGGGCGATGGGACCTCGGGCACCGTCTTCGATTGCTTCCAGGCCACGTGCGTCGTGCTGACGTCGCCCGTACCGTCGAGCTTGACGCCGACCATCGCAAGTTGGAGCCCGCTGACGATTTTGGTAAGCGAGTCGGCCAGGGCCTGCCATTCGTCGCTGTCCAAAGCGCCGTCTTTGTCTTTGTCGTGGCTCCCCATCATCTGCCGTAGCGGGGTCCAGTCGCCAATTTTGTCGGCCCGGCCGCGGCCGAAGACGTTGAAGTCGGCGGGGACCTCGTCGGTGGCGATTTTGCCGTCGCCGTTCTTGTCGTACTGTTCGAGGGCCTCCGCGCCCCTTGGCAGCCTGACGACGTTTTCGGCGTCGCCGTAGGGGTCGGTCAGCGAAAAGAACATCAGGCTGTTGCCAATGGCGGGCGTGTTCAGCGAGATCAAGGGTAGCCCCTTCACGCGCCAGCGCTCGGCGCCATCGACAAGCCGGTACGCCGCGACGAGCTCGCCGCCGACCACGAGCACTTCGTCACCGTCGGCCCCGTGGCGGACCACCGGGCTGGACCACAAACCGGTCGAAAAACCACGGCCGCGGTCCTTCTGCCACACGGTCTTGCCTGTCTTGGCGTCGATCGCCAACACGGAAAAGCTGAAACCGAACCCGCTGTTGAGCAGTACAAAGTCACTTGCCGCGACGGGCGAGGTGCCCGAGCCGAAATAGCCTTGGATTGGCGGCATCTGCCGCTGCCATTGCTCCACTCCTTCGCGGTCGTAGCAAAGCAGTCCAAACGAGCCGAAATAGACAAAGACCCGTTGGCCGTCGGTGGTCGGGGTTGAAGCGGCGGGGCTGTTCAGCTCATGGATTTTTTCGATCTTGTCGGTAGGGGCAGCCCGCCGCCAGACGATTTCGCCGCTCGCGCGGTCGATGCAGATGGTTTCAAGTCTTTTCGTCTCCGCCTCGAAGCCGGTGACAAAGATGCGATCGTCCCAAACGCAGGGGGAAGAATGGCCCGACGGCAGCGAGGTCTTCCAAACGACATTCTTGGTCGGGCCAAACTCGGCGGGAAACTCTATGCCCGCCAGAGCGATCCCCTGGCCGCCCGGCCCGCGAAACTGCGGCCAACGTGCTTCGGCGGCGCACACGGGCGCGTGCGCAATGCCGGCATGGGCCCAACAGAACCAGACTATGACGCAGAGACGGAAAGGACGACGTGCCATCGCAGTGGTCTCCTGACGTGGAAGGCGATCCACAGATTACCAGATTTCACCGATTCGGGAACAAGGGCCCGCACGGTCGCATGCCCCCTTTCAACCGTTCCCGCCGCTAATAAGCCCAGAGAAACCGGCCATTCTTCGCTTCCGGCGTCGATTTCCCGGATTTCAGCAACAACACGTGTCACAATCGACCAGCCAGCGCGTATAAGGGGGTGAAGGCTGGAGTGGAACAACAAGAAACCAATGAAACCCAAGTAAACCATAAGGAGAAAGTCATGAAACGCGTTGCAATGATCGCGACCCTGCTGGCGGCCTTTTTCGTTTCGGCAGCCGCACCCGCCAAGGCGGGGGTATTCGTACGGCGGCCCATCGCCCCAGTGCGGACGGCCGTTCGCGTCGCCGCGCCCCCTTATTACCGTCCGATTTACCGTCCCTATGTCGCCCCGCGGGTCTACGCCCGTCCAGGCGCCTACTACCCAGGCGCGTACTACGGCTACGGCGTTCCTTATTGGGGGCCGAGTTGGGGATACGGGAGCGTAGTGTCGCTGGGTGTCGGCGTGTACTAAGCAACCCAAAAGGCGGGAAGGTATCCGGATCGATCGCCATCTGAGCGGCATCAACAAACTCGCAGGGATCGAATACCCTGCCTGGGCGCGCGTTGAGCCGAGGGAGCCTGATCCGGATCGAATACATGCCAGTGGCTGGTTGGTGAAAGGAGCAAGCGATCGTTCATTTCCGGCTTTCATTTGGCTCATCCCAGGGCCATAATGAGCCTCAATTGCGGGTGGTGATCGGTGCTGCCGCCGGTGTTTCCAGTTCCAGGAGCATCGTATGAAAGTCTGTTTCTCGCGGACGAATTCCCCGTGGGTCGGCGTATTCCTGCTGGCTCTCGTACTTCCCCGCGGATCGGACCTGGCATTGGGCGCCGACGACGAAGGGCAAGAATCAAATGCCGCGGTCGCCGAGGTTTATTTCCACAAGAACGGTTCGGTTACGATCACGGTCGACGGCCAAAAGCACCTCCTGTCGCCGCGGCATTACCGAAAACAGGCCGAATCGCTGCTTACAGGGAAGCCAGATGTCGAAATCCGGATGGAGGATTGGAGCGACTTCGAGCGGCTCCCCTCCGATAGCGGACGGGTGTTCTACACCGCGGGCGTCCGCACACTCACGCTTAAGCCGACCATCGACGGTCGAGAAGAGACGCGATCGATTGAAGTCAAGGCGCCTCTGGTTCGCAGGCCGGTTGCGGAACGGCTGATCGAGTTGGCCGCGATTTCCAACCAAGAGCGAGGCAGGGCGATTTGGGGACTTTCGCACCAGCAGGTGGCCGACGACGCGCGCGAGCCGGTTGTTACCGCGCTGATCGAGATCCTGGATGATACGATCGACAATCACGCCCGCATGGATGCGCTCCATGGCCTTGGCCAACTGGGCGGCCCGCGCGCCGAGGCCCGGTTGCGGCAATTCATCGACACCGAAAGCGAAACGGAGGCCGACAAACAGGAGGTCCGAGAATTGTTGCGCAAAATCAAGTCGAACGCCGACAGGTAACAGCTCGTCCCGAGGAACGATTGGAGCTACGGATTTCATGGCCCGAATCGCACCGCTTTCGGTTTCCGACGCCCAGCCCGCGGCTCGCGCCGAACTCGAACGTCACCTCGCGTGCTACGGCCGAGTTACGAACATGAAATGCACGCTGGCCCGCTCACCGGTGGCTCTGGCGGCGCTGATGCAATGGTATTCGCTCCACGATGCCGTGTTGCCCCTCCTGGGTTCGAGGTTGACGACATTGTTCGCGCACGCGATTTCCAGCCAGACCGATTGCCTGATTTGCTCGACGTTCTTCCGTCACTGGCTCGCCGAGCAGGGAGATGATCCAGACTCGCTTCAGCTGGACGATCGCGAGCAAGCCATCGTCGACTACGGTCGCCAGTTGGCCGTCGACGCGAACCAGGTTTCCGACGCGCTCTATGCGAAGCTGGCGGCCCAGTTCACTGCCGAAGAAATCGTTGCGCTGACGGCCTTTGGAGGCATGATGATCGCCACCAACGTATTCAACAACGCTTTGCAAGTCGATCTCGACGACTACTTGCAGCCGTTCCGCAAGCCTGGTGCGGCGACGAGCGGAGGCGGGCCACGTCCATGAGCCTGGAACTTCGAGGCCGTGTGGCATTCATTACCGGCGCCGCGCATGGACAGGGGCGAGCCAGCGCGCTGGCCCTTGCTCGCGAGGGAATGCACGTCGCCGCGCTCGACGTGGCCAGGCCCCTGGCTTATCCGGGTTATCCGCTTGCGACGCCGGAATCACTGGATTCATTGGTTGAGGAATGCCGCCGCCTCGGCGTGGAAGCTCTGGCTTTCCAGGTCGACGTCCGCGACGACCTGGCGGTGTCGGCGGCCGTGCGTGAAACGGTGGCCCGTTGGGACCGGCTGGACGTGCTCTTCAATAACGCTGGAATTTGCGGATACGGTCTCGCGCACGAGCTTTCTGAAGAGGCGTGGGACGCGATGCTCGACATCAACTTGAAGGGCGCCTGGCTGGTGGCACGGCGAGTGATACCTGAAATGATCGCGCGACGTCGTGGCGTGATCATCAACAACTCGTCGATCGCCGGTCTGCGCGGCATGGCGCGGTTGAGCCACTATGTTGCTTCAAAATGGGGACTCGTCGGTTTGACCAAGTCGTGGGCGATTGAACTGGCGCAGTACGGCATCCGCGTCGTTTCTTTGCACCCGACCGGCGTGAATACGCCGATGAACGACGGTCTCGCCGCACTGGAGGGGAAGACGCCCCAGGAGATCGCCGAGCGTTCGGCGGGCAACTTGTTGGCGGTTCCCTGGATTGAGCCGGAAGACGTGGCAGGGGCCGTGACGTTCCTGGTTTCGGACCAGGCCCGCTTCATTACGGGCTCGCAATTCGTGCTCGACGCGGGGCTGTTGACGCGTTGATCCGGGGGCTTGCCGGCCACAGTTCACTCGTGATGTTTGCCATCCCCGCTGCGTTGTTGCTCGCTGCCGATCGAAAGGCAGAGTTGCGTGCCAACCGCGGCCACGAATGCGAGAGCCATGCCCAGTTTCGAGCTCAGTGCGAGGGCCTGCGAGTCGTAGATCGTTTGCAGGCCAATTCCACCGTGGAGAACACAGGGTCGGCTTCGTTGATTAACGGCCGCGTCGTTCTTCGCTGACGGAAATTGTCAATCCATCGGGATCAAGGTATTGGGCGATCCGAGCACCAAAGGTCTCCGTCGGCCCCTGAATGCAGGTCACCTTTTTTTCAAGCATCCTTTTGTGGAACTCGTCCAGGCTTGGAACGCTCAAACCGGGACGGCACCGTCCAGCAGGAGCCTTGAGCGGGTCCTCATTTTGGAGATTCGATCTTTCGCTTGCGTGAAGCGCCAGTGTCGCCCCGTCAGTTGCAAATTCGGTCCAACCGGGCGACTCGAATCTCAAGGGGAGTCCAAGCACATCCCGATAGAAAGAGACCGCTCGCGTCATATCGCTTACGAAGACGATCGCATAATTCAATCGCACTTAATCCTCCTTTTCTTGTCTTCGGACGGCAGCAAGTCGTTGGGCTGGAACCGACATTCATTCTGTCGTTTCCAGAAGCGCGTCCGGCGCGTGGCAGCGGGTACGACCGCCATTGTACCAGCTTGCGTCCTCACCGAAATGCGGAATGAGCAGGAGGCCCTCAGGCCTCAGGAACCCCGTGGACGCGCCGGCAGGTTCTGGTCGGAAACGAAGCCACTTTCGTCCGTCTGGCCTGGATGGATTTTCGGCTGTTGCTGAGGTTGGTTTCTCCGAGCAGGATGACCGACACCACATTCCGGCAGCAGACCATCGAATTCATCGGCACGGACGGCGATCTTGCGGCCTGTGCGCTCATTCGTGCAAATCCACAACGACGGCACGTAGCGCGATTCGGAAAGAACCCGGACAATCAAGCCTGGGTGTAGAGGACTCGCCGACCGCCGCTGACCCGGCGTGACCGGCACGCGTGTGAGTTGATCGCTGTCTTTCATAACCGTATCCGTATGTCATGGAGAAGAATGGAGTTTGGGGTGGTTCATTGGATCGAAAAAGACAGGTCAGGCATGGGCAACAGGTCGAAGCCCGCTGTCGACGACGGGGGGTCACACGACGCGCCGGACCGTGGACTTTGGGCGATGGCGCCAGAAAGCCAGGCCAGTCAACATCAAAGCGAAAATCAAGTAGCGTCTCATGCGAAACTCCTTCACCTTAGGTTTGAGTCTTGGCGATCCATGAGGAGCGATCTTGCTTGGTGATTCGCTCTTCCATGATGTCCTTCACCTCTCATACGTGCCCCCGCGCCGTTTGTGACATGCGATTTGGCAGGAAAGTGAATCCAAGGGTGAAAAGTAACCGTCGCCCAAATTGGGTTCGGGACGCGAAACGACCTTGCTTGCGTGACACAAAGAGAACTCGCGCCCGCTGGAGCTGGAAACTGGTGGGCATCGCCAAGCAATGCTGTCAAAATGACGTTGATCTCGAAGCCGCCGTTTGCTACATTTCTCCGCCCTGCTTTCCTAGCTCCGGCCATCGGCGCGCGCTGGTCACCGCCAAGAGGAACGAACACGGCATGAGTGCCGAGCGTATCGAATTCACGGCAGCCAATGAGCAGAGTTGCGCTCAGGCATTCTGGCCGCGCTGGCTGTCGTGGGTTCAGGCGCTCGCGGCGTTGCTCGCCATGGTGCCTTGTCTGCGAGGTCGGCCGGCATGCCCCTGGGCATGGTTCGTGTCATGCATCGTTGCGGTCCCCTACTTGCTTCCTCGCTATCGATTGCTTGCCCGCACAACCTGGCACTCGACATGGGGCGCGCTCGAGGCTTTTCCGCTCGACAACGCGCGGCTTCCATTGCGAAGCGCTTGGCGGCTGGTCGTATTGCCGGCCGCCTTGATATTTCTGTCGTACGAACATGGCGATTTCATCTCGGGCGATTCGCGGCCGGTCGTGCTCACGGCGTGCAGTCTTGTCAGCGAAGGCAACTGCGACTTGGCGGAATTCGTGCCAGCGTATGATTCCGCGCATCTTTTTGCCGTACCAGGCTGCATTCCCTATTTCTTCCGGCCAACACACTCGGGCATTTACTCGTGGTACCCAATCGGGATGGTGCCCTTTGCGCTTCCGGCGGTCGTGGGAGCGCGCTGTTTGGGTGCCGACCTGATGGACCCGGGCTTGCACAGCCGGTTGGAAAAATGGACCGCTGCTTGGCTGGCGGCGGTCAGCCTGGGAATGTTCTTCCTGCTGGCAGTGCGGATCGTGGCGCCTCGCCCAGCTTGGATCGCGACGCTGTTGCTCGCGGTCGGTTCCATCATGTTTACGACTGTGTCCCGAGCCCTTTGGCAGCACGGGGGCGTGATCTTTTGGACGCTCCTGGCGTTACACGTCGAGTTTGGCGAAGGGACCCGCAAACCGCGGTTATCGCTCGTCGTGGAAGGTGTTTCATTGGCCATGATGTTCGCTTGCCGTCTCACTTCGGTCGCAGTGATCCTGCCCTTGGGACTCTGGTCCTGTTGGCGTTCGCCTGGGCGCGCATGCACGTTGGCGTTGGTCGCCGGCACGGCGTACGCACCCTGGGCAATAATGCACCTTTGGATGTACGACAACCTGTTTGGCGCCTCGATGAGCCAGACGGCCGGTGAACTTTGGTCTATCGCGGACCTCCGAACTTGGACCAACGTCTTGATCAGCCCCAGCCACGGTGTTCTCGTGTATCAACCCTGGCTGTGGCTGGCCCTGTACTTTATCGTCCCGCCCCTTGGGCGTAGGGTCTCGAACGTCAGCCGATCACCTTGCCCGGCCGGATGGGCCATATTCTGCGTGAGCGTGGTCGCATTACAACTAATCATCGTCAGTTGCTGGAACTGTTGGTGGGGTGGTTTCTGTTGGGGTTCGCGGTTGATGTCGGAGGCCATTCCTGTTGCAGCTCTATTGTGCTTGAAACCACTGGCCGCATTATGGCAGACGTCAAGCGGGCGCCGATTGGTCGCCGCGACGCTCCTGGTCAGCGCCCTGGTGCACGTGCCAAGCGTCTATTTACGTCAAGCGCGTTCGCATGCCCTTTCGCTTGAGCCTTATGCCGAGTCTTGGTCGGCGGCGCCCTTTCTCTACCCGCTTCGAAGGTAAGTTGGCAAGAAGAGTCCCGATGCCTGCCGAGCAATCAGCGCTGATCGACGGATGCCGGATCTGCTTGTAAACTGGAGAGCATGTCCAGAGCCCTGCTCCCGCAAGTATTGTCTTTGACGCTGGCCGTAGCGCTCAATTTCTGCGCCGCGAAAGGCCGCGGCGATGAGCGGCCGATTACGCCCGACGAAGCGGCGTTTTTCGAGCAGAAAATCCGTCCCTTGCTTTTTGGCAGTTGTCTCAAGTGCCACGGAGATGCAGGGAAGCCCAAAGGCGGACTGCGGCTTGATTCTCGACGGGGTTGGGAGCAAGGGGGCGATACCGGTCCGGCAGTTAACCCCGGCAACCCGGATAGAAGCCTCTTAATCAAGGCCGTGCGGTATGCCGATGCCGATCTCCAGATGCCCCCATCGGGCAAGCTCTCCGATGCTCAGATCGCACTGCTGGAGCAATGGGTCTTGATGGGGGCCCCCGATCCGCGAGTGGATTCGCCAACCGGCGCCGCCGAGAAGGGAAATCCGGCGGAAACCACAGATCATTGGGCCTATCAGCCGTTGCGCCGAGTGTCGGTGCCAGCTTGTGGCAACTCGGCGTGGCCGTTGGATGACGTCGATCAGTTCATTCTGAAGGCGCTTGAAGAACAGGGATTGCAGCCGTCGTCCGACGCCGATCGGTTTACCTGGCTCCGCCGCGTGACTCTGGACCTGACGGGCCTCCCTCCCACATCGGACGAAATTGCCGAGTTTGTGAATGACGGCTCCGAAAACGCGTGCGAATCGGTCGTCGACAGGTTGCTGGCTTCCGGCGGTTTTGGTGAGCGGTGGGCACGCCCCTGGCTGGATCTCGTCGGATATGCGGACCAAATCGGTTCGGCCAACAATGTGCCCGCCGAGCACGCCTGGCGTTATCGCGATTACGTGATCCGCGCGCTCCAATCGGACAAGCCATTCGACCAGTTCGTGCGGGAGCAACTCTCGGGTGACCTGCTAACCGCGGGCAGCATCGAAGAGCGGCAGGACCAGTTGACAGCGACCGGATTCCTGGTTTTGGGCAACATCAACATCGTCGAGGCGGATAAGCTCGTGATGCAGATGGACATCGTCGATCAGCAAGTGGAGAAAGTCGGCAAAGTATTCCTGGGGATGACGCTCAACTGCGTTCGTTGCCACGACCATAAGTTTGATCCGATCACCCTGGGCGACTATTACGGACTGGCGGGTATCTTCGCCAGCACTGAATCGACCTATAAGGAGAATCGCGGACTGTGGAGCTCGGTCACCAGGCTGCCGTTGCCGGAAACACTGGACCAGTTTGCGCTCCGTGAAGCGGCGCGGCGCGCACATGATAAGCGGGTGGCCCAGGTCCGCAGCGAGAGCGTGGCCGCCGCGGCGCGGCTGGCGGAGATCGAGTCGCTCATCAAGTCGGCCAAGGAGCAGGCCGGTGCCGTCGCCGCGGGAGCGACGCCCGTTGGTGAGTTGGAGCAGGAATCTGCCCGGCTCACCGCCCGGATCAAGTCGCTCGAGCAGCAGTTGTGGCACCTCGACTATCTGCAGCCAACCGCGCCGGTCGTATTTGCCGTCAAGGACGCGCCGGACATCGCTGACGCGAGGTTGCAGGTTCGTGGCGACCCGCACGTTCTGGGCGATTCACAACCGCGCGGATTTGTGCGCGTCGCCAGTCAAGGGCCATTCCCAGAAATTCCCCGGGGCCAGAGCGGCCGGCGGCAATTGGCCGACTGGCTCACGACATCGGCCAGTGCGCTCGTAAGCCGCGTCACCGTTAATCGTCTATGGCAAGCATTGTTTGGACGGGGGATCGTCGCATCGGTCGACTATTTCGGTCTCCGCGGTGCATCGCCAACCCATCCGGACCTGCTCGACTACCTGGCGGCGGAATTCATTGCGGATGGCTGGTCGCGGAAGCGACTCATTCGACGGCTCGTTCTCAGCCGCACGTACCGGCAGCAGTCAGCGATCGGCGACGCGACGCGTGGGGCGCTGGCTGCCGACCCCGACAATCGGATGTATTGGCGGATGAGCCCGCGCCGGCTGGATGCCGAGATGATCCGCGACGCGGCACTCGCCGTCAGCGAAAGCCTCCAAGCCTGCGGCGGAGGCCCCGCGCTCGCGTCGGAATTCATCGAAAACGTCGGTGGACTGAATCCGAAGGACGTCAATCCGATCAGCTTTTCCTTGACAAAGTTCCGCGACGAACAGCACCGGGTGCGGACGATCTACCTGCCGGTCGTCCGGTCGTCCGAGCAGCGGGGGCCGTCCGATGTGCTTAACTTCTTCGATTTCGCCCAGCCTGCGCGGTTCACGGGCGACCGTCCGACTACCGCCGTAGCTTCGCAGGCGCTGTTTTTGCTGAATGGGCCGCTGCTGAGTGAGGCGGCGCGGAAACTGGCGGCAACCATGCTCGCCGATGCCGCGCACGCGACCGACGACAGCCGGATCAGCGCCTTGTATCTAAGTGTCTTGGGGCGTCCTTCGTCTCCCGAAGACATGGCCGCCTCCCGCGATTTCCTGACGGCTGATGAGAGCGCCACCGGGGCCGATAATACCGTGTTCCGCTGGCAGCGGTTGATCCATGCCCTGTTGGCATCCAATGAGTTCTTGTTCCGACTCTGATCCGAAGCGCGAGGCCACGCACGCCATGCCCACTGCCCAATTCAGTGACCACGTTCGCGGATTCAATCGCCGGCAATTCCTGGCAAATTCCGCATGCGGTTTCGGAGCCGTCGCGTTCCAGGCGATGCTGGCCGACCTCGCCGCCGCCGCTCAGAATCCCCTCGCCAGTCGAGCGCCTCATTTTCCTGGGACGGCAAAGCGGGTGATCTTCCTGTTCATGGCGGGCGGGCCATCCCAGCATGACTTGTTTGTCGCCAAGCCGCGACTGGTGCGCGATCATGGCAAGCGAGTCGGTGTCACGAATCTCCCTCGGGGAATTCCAGTGGGAACCGAGAAATTCCTGACGCTGGGGCCGGCCGCCGATTTCGCGCCCCGTGGCGAGTCGGGTGCCATGATCTCGAATCTGCTTCCACATTTGGCCGGGGTCGCCGATGAACTCTGCTTTCTGCACGGGATGCAGGTCGATAATCCGGCGCACGATCTGGCGACCCTGCAGTTCAACACGGGGGTCATCAATGAGCTCCGCCCGGCGATGGGGGCCTGGGTGAGCTTTGGGCTGGGGACCGAGAACGCGAATCTGCCCAGCTTTATCAGCGTTTTCGCCGGCAGCGATGTCCGCGAACGGGCCTCGGCGTTTTTGCCCGCGGCGCATCAAGGAACCGTCATCGGGAACATTCCCAAGGACTCCAAAGAATCGGCGATTCGGTTTCTCAACGATCCGCAAGCGACTCCGGCCGCGCAACGCCGCGAGATCGACCTCGTGCAAGCGCTCAACCGCCGACTACTGAATCGGGTCGCCGAGGATCGAGTGATGGAAGGAGTGATGGATTCGTTCGAGCTGGCCTTCCGGATGCAGGCCGAAACACCCAAGCTGGTCGATCTGTCGGGCGAAACGGCCGGCACGCTCGACCGCTACGGCGTCGGGGGACAACACACTGACAAAAACGCCCGCGCGTGCCTCCTGGCGCGACGACTTTGCGAAGCTGGAGTGCGGTTTGTGCAGGTCACGATCGGCGGCTGGGACCATCATGGCAATATCCGAGATGCGCTTCCCAAGACGTGCGCCGAGGCCGATCAGCCGGTCGCCGCACTCATCGCCGACTTGAAGATGCGGGGATTGCTGGAGGACACGCTCGTGGTCTGGTCGGGCGAATTCGGCCGCACACCCTGGAGCCAGGATCTCTCTGGAACGGCTCCCATCGAAACCCACGGCCGCGAGCATCAGCCCGAAAGTTTTACCGCGTTTCTGGCGGGCGGCGGCGTCCGGGGTGGAACGAGCCATGGCGTGACCGACGAATTTGGCTACCAGGTCGTTCAGGGGCGGGTCCACATTCACGACCTGCATGCCACGATCCTGCACCTGCTGGGGCTGGACCACGAACGACTAACGTACCGCTACGCCGGCCGCGACTACCGGCTGACGGACGTCTACGGGGAGGTCGTGCACGAAATCCTGGCGTGACCTGCCGCATCGTCCGAAACATCCGGCACACCTGCCACTCCGCCAAGACTGGCCGCGGGGCTCTTGGTCATTCGTCTTCGGACGTCACGGATTCGAATTCTTCGTCCGAATCGAAAGCGATCGGCAAGATGCCCAGTTTCCTCGCCGCGGCGATGGAAATCGTTTGGTAGTCGGTGTCAGCGGGGTCATTGAATTTGCCCTGGTTCTTGGCAAAATCGTCAGTGCCCATGGCGATCGCGGCGCAGAAGGTGGCCCACGAACTCTGTTTGCGCCAGTTATCGTCGACGACATCCTTCAAGCCCGCTATCTCCGTCGGGCCATCCTCGATCGAGGAACCGATCAGCGTCGTCTCCAGGGCGACCAATTCCTTGCCTTCAGCGTCCGGGAAAAATGCCAGGTAACAGTGGCCAGGCACAAACACCAGCACGGGTTCGATATCGATCTTGCGTAATAGCGAAGCAAACAGCACGCTGCCATCGACGCAGTTGGCCTGAGCGTTGTTGATCGATTCGTCGATCAGCCGTACGTGCTGGCTCGAAACCACATGGTTCTCGGCGGCCGACGTGGTGATGTTGCTGTAGCGCACATCGCGCTGGCTCAGGGCGTGCCAGAGAGCATAAACCTGGCGGTAGACTTCCGCCGCCTCGCCCGATTGATAGCCGGTGAACGAATCGACCGCGCCGCCGTCGAGCGCTTCGCGCAACAGCTTGTCGACGAACGGGTGTTGCTCGTTCACATAGGCGGCGAAAATAAACGACACGTCCGTGACGCTTCCGTCGGCGTGAGCAATCGTGAAAGGGCAATCGTTCAGGGAGCGGAGCGTCATCGTCACGGTCTGCTCCTCGACATCCTCCTCGCCGACCTCGACTTCGAACGTCACCGACACTGGCACAGGCTGTTTGTTTCCGATCAGTACATCGTACTTATATTTGATCTTCGGAAAGACCGCATACGTGGTGCCTTCGCTGGCGAGCGTGCCGCTGAACGTGCTCGTTTCGACGACCGCATCGCCGCTGATCGTGACGGTTACGGGCACATCATCGCCGGGAGTGGTTATCATCACTCCCAGCACGCCCTGGCGATCTCCGAGAAGCTGCGCGCCGTCATCCTCGCCGTCGTTTGCATCCTGCTCTTCAGCTTCATCATCGCTCCGTTCGTCGCCTTCGTCGGAGTCATCTTCCGCCTCCTGATCGGCCTGCACATCCGCAGTCCGGATGGTCGCGGTCGCAATCAGATGTGAAGGAAACAACTGACGATCCCAGCCGGCGATTGGCGTAAATTCAGCGTTGACACGGCTGGAAAGAACAACCAGCAAGGCGGCGAACAAGAGCCAGTTCGAAAAACGAATCAGCGGGCGTAGCATGCGAGTCTCCACGAAGGGCCGGAAGCGGCGGGGCACAATGAATCATAAACAAGCTACGGCCGCTTTTTTGCCCATGTCAAGCGTACTGCCAGCTTGTCCGGCTTAGCGGAATGGAGACCGTACCAGTCACGTCGATTCTTCCGACCGTATCGCTATTGCTTGCCGTCGGCCGGCGCGGCATGCTGACGGCATGGCCAAATCCCTTGCCGAGATCGTAAGCATGCTGACGCCCAACCGGCGAAGCGCGGCGCGTGTGTGACGAGGAGTCGAGAGGTCCGGGCCGCGGTTGCCGCAGATGAGGTGATCGAACTTTGACCGACGACAGGAACTCTAATTTGAGCCCACCGCTGCGCCTTCCGGAAGGCTCGGATTTCCTCTTCGTCTACGGCACGCTGCGACCCTCGATGGCCCCCGCAGCTATCAAGCCCATCGTCATGACATTGCGCCCCATCGGGCCCGGCTCGGTTGCTGGAAGGCTCTATGACCTCGGTCCCTATCCGGCGGCGATCTTTGATACGGCCTCGAGCACACGGATTTTCGGCGAAGTGTTCGCCTTTCCCGAAGCGGTCGCGGAAGCGATGCGAGGGATCGACGAATACGAAGGATTTGACCCGGATGATATGTGCGGCAGTTTGTACGTCCGCACTCGACAATGCGTCACGCTCACCGACGGAAACGACTTGGAATGTTGGGCGTATCAATACAATCGCGACGTCGCCCATGCAAGGCTCGTGGCGGGAGGCAATTATTTGCTCCCGTTCCCGCATTCGCGACGCTAAGCATCGCGGATTAAATTTCCGATGAGAACCATTCTACCAACTGAATTCGCAATCAAGGCACCCACTCTTGAGCCCCCGGACTACTTGACCTCGACAATGATCATCGAGTCCAGACCAAGTAGGTATTCGACTCGGGTCTCACAGAAGCCGGCCTGGTTGAGCCGAGCTGTGCTTGACAAACTAAGGTTTCGACGTATTTTTTAGGTACGGATGGCCGCTGCCGCTGGGTGGCACACCTGGCGCTTGCAATCGACAAGGGCAAACCGGCCGTGAGGCCGGGACGCAAAGCTATGGGGCTCAGTTCTGAGCTCGCCAGGCTACCGAAATTGCAACCCCATTGGAGACGGTTGCGATGTCGGACATCACACACATCTCGTACATGGGGGAGTGCAAATGCGTACCATCATTGATTCTGTTTCGCGTTTCCTTGTTTCCGAAGACGGCCCCACGGCGGTAGAATATGCCGTGATGTTGGCATTGATCGTGATCGTCTGCTTGACGGCGATCACGTCGGTTGGCACCAACGCGAGCGCCGTTTTCGGCAGCGCCGCGAACGCGCTGTCGTCGGCGAGCTAGCGGTTCCCGACATGCGGCTAGGGGTCACCCCTCGATTTCCGACCCACAGTCCATGGCCTGGCTGAGATTGTATTACCAATGCGTAAATCGCATGATTGGCCAGTCGCGCCCGTTCCCAAGCGGGACGCGATCTGGCTCGACGGGCCGGTCCCACCCGGATATTGGCAAGATCCCAGAAACCGCCATCGGTTCATGTGCTGGCTGGGGCAGCGGCTACGGATTCGGAAGCTGGAGGGCTGGTACAATATCAGCACCGCCGATTTCAAACTGAATCATGGCGGCGGCCTCCTGCAGTCGTATTATCGAGCCTCGGCGATCGTGGCGGTCATGGAGTGTTTCCCAAACCACGAATGGCACGAATGGTTGTTTCGAATCGCACCAACCCACTTCTGGCAAGACAAGCGAAATCACCGACGTTACGTGGAATGGCTGGGTAAGCAACTTGGCTTTCGCCATCCTGAGGATTGGTATGCCATTACGACCGCGGACTTTCAAAAACACAAGGGAGGAGCCTTCCTGCTGCAGTACGACAGTTCCGCGGTTGCGGCGGTGATGGCCTGCTTGCCCGATTACCCTTGGAAGGCATGGCTGTTTCAGTTTACGCCCAGGGAATATTGGAATGTCCGTGGTAATCGAAAAAAATACATGGCCTGGCTTGCCGAACAGCTCGGCATCCGCGCCCCCGAAGACTGGTACGCGGTAACACGGGACGACTTCAAGGCCAACGCGGGAGATCAGTTCCTCAAACTCTACAACGGATCGCCCTTTCATGCCATCAGGGCCTTTATCCCGACCTACCCCTGGAAGGAATGGCTGTTTTCGAGGGTTCCGTTCCACTTCTGGCACCACCCGGAAAACCGAAGAAGGTACCTTCGCTGGCTCGGAAAAAAGTTAGGTTTCACCAAACCGGCCGATTGGCGAGGGGTCAGGTTGCACCACTTTCAGGAAAACGGCGGTGCGGGTTTCATCGCGCGGTATAACTCGCACCTGGACGTGCTCGAGGAGTACCTGCCCGGGATCGACTGGGCCGCATCGCGCAAGCGCTAAACACGCGGTCGCCGAGGGGCAGCCGCCGGTTCCTAAACCTGTCCCATGTTCGTCAGGCTCGAGGGCCTTGCGCCGGCCAGCGCCGGCCGTTCGTCTTTCAAGGCGATGCCGCTGATCTGGCGCCTCAAGGCTTCGCCGAGCAGGTAGTGGATCGTCTCGGCGGCGGCCACCGGCGGCAGGCCCTGGGGCCGGATGTTCGAAACGCAATTCCGCTCGGCGTCGCTGCGGCCAGGCCGTGGATCATAGACCAGGTACGCGCCCAGGCTGTCGGGAGCGCCCAAGCCCGGCCGCTCGCCCAACACGATTACCGCCGCCCGCGCGCCGAGCCGCTGCCCAACGTCATCTTCCATGGCCACCCTCGCCAGCGCCGCGACGACGATCGGGGCCATTCGCCACCCCGACTTTCGCACCCGCGGGATGAGCGCTTCGAAAAGGGGCACCGCATGCCGTTCCGCGGCCAGTGCCGAGAGACCGTCGGAGACGATCAGCACGATGTCGGGGAGTGGATCGGCCGGCAAGAGCAACGCCTGGCTTTCCGACGTTAACTGCCGCCCCAAATCGGGGCGTTCAAGATACGTTCTCCGGTCGACGGCCGCGCTATGCACGATGACCGTCGGCACGCCCAGCACCGAAATCCGCGTCGCCAACGCCGCAGGGTCGAAAGGGCGATTCACAGCGTCGCGCGCCCGCGCGTGGGCCAATTGAAAGTCCAGCAACTCGTAGGTCGGCAAGCTGCCCCCCGCACGCCCCAGCGCAATCCGCGCGGACGAGATCTTGCGGAGTTGACTCCAGGGATCAGGGCGTGCAACTGGTTTCGAACTCATGCTGACTCTACGTCAGGAGCGGATTGCGATTCGACAACGGCCGCAAGCGATTCCGGCGGTTCATCACGCCCAGCCGTACGAGCCACTCCTCGAACTCCGGAGCCGGCCGCAGCTTGAGCACCTGCCGCAGGTAATGGCTGTCGTGGAACGAGGTCGATTGGTAGTTGAGCATCACGTCGTCGGCCCCCGGCACGCCCATGATAAAGTTGCACCCGGCGACGCCCAACAGCGTCAGCAGCGTATCCATATCGTCCTGGTCGGCCTCCGCGTGGTTCGTATAACAAATATCGCACCCCATCGGAAGCCCCAACAGCTTTCCGCAAAAATGGTCCTCCAAGCCTGCCCGGAGGATCTGCTTCCCGTCGTAAAGGTACTCCGGGCCGATGAACCCCACCACGGTGTTCACCAGCAGCGGCTGGAACTTGCGGGCCACGGCATAAGCGCGGGCTTCGCACGTCTGCTGGTCGATGCCGTGATGCGCGCCGGCCGAAAGGCAGGAGCCCTGGCCGGTTTCGAAGTACATCACGTTGGTACCGACGGTCCCCCGCTTCAACTCCAGAGCGGCCTGGCGAGCTTCTTGCAGAATCCGCAGGTTAATGCCAAAGGCCGCGTTGGCCGCTTCGGTGCCGGCGATCGACTGGAATACCAGATCGACAGGAGCGCCCGCGTCGATGGCCGCGATCTGGTTGGTCACATGCGCCAGAACGCACGACTGCGTGGGAACTTCGTAGCGCTCGATCAATTCGGCCACCAGCTTCAAGAGACTTTCGGTCGAGGCCACGTTGTCGGTGGCCGGGTTGATACCGATCACGGCGTCGCCGCAGCCATAACACAATCCATCGACGATCGAGGCGGCGATCGCCGCGGGATCATCCGTCGGATGGTTCGGCTGCAAGCGGACCGCGAGCCTCCCCTTCAGGCCGATCGTGTTGCGGAAGCGCGTGACGACTTCGCACTTGCTCGCCGCCAGCACCAGATCTTGATTACGCATCAGTTTGCTCGTGGCGGCAACCATTTCCGAGGTCAATCCTGGCGCGAGGCCGGCCAGCGTTTCGGCCGTCGTTTCGTAGCGCAAGAGCCATTCGCGAAACTGGCCAACGGTCAGCTCGGCGACCGGCGCGAAGGCCGCCGCGTCGTGTTCGTCGAGAATCAGCCGGGTGACCTCGTCGCGCTCGTAGGGGACCAGCGGCTCGTCGAGAAACGTCCGCAATGGCACGTCGGCAAGCAGCATTTGTGCCGCCACGCGCTCTTCGGCATTGGCCGCGGCGATATTCGCAAGTCGATCGCCCGAGCGGGCCGGACTGGCCTTGGCCAACAGGTCCTTAAGATCGTGAAAGTGATACTGGGTGTGTCCCAGCGTGCATTGGTAGGGCATTGGGAAAGATGAGAAACAAGAGATGGCAGATAAGAGATGAGGGACGAGGGATGAAAGGGAATCGATGGGATATGAAAATCTACGTCGTGTTCGAATCGTCCATCCGCCGCGCCTCGGCCACAGTTCGAAACCGATCGGAATGCCAGCCAAGCACTCGGCGAACGAGGCCCGGCGTACAACGCGCCGTTTGGGCCAAAGCCCAATCGGCCCAAGCGCAATAATACCGTTGCCTTCCAGCCACCAATGCCCGTACGATTTGCTCGCCCACGCGTTCCGGCGTCATGGCACGCAACCAGGGGGCCTGGGCCGCCTCGGCCAGGCCGGCGGTCATGCTGGTGGCGGTGAAGGGGGGATAAGCGGTCAAGAGCCGCACGCCGCGCGCCCGCAGCTCTGGCCGCAGCGCCTCGCCGCACATCGCCAGGGCAGCCTTTGTGCCCGAGTACAGTGAAAGGTAGGGGAATGGCAGGTTCGCCGCGCCGCTGGCGACCATCACGACAGTGCCGCGCCGCTCGGAAAGGTCCGCGAGCATCCGCCGCGTCAGGTCCAAAGGCGCCGTCAGGTTCGTGCCGATGGCTCGCTCGAGCTCGTCGGACGGAAGCGCTTCAATGGCCCCAGCCGCCAGCACGGCGGCATTGTTCACTAGCACGTCGAGCGGCCCCAACTCGGTGCGCACCTGGTCACAAAGCGCTTGCCGTTCCGCGGCGTCGGTCACGTCGGCCTGAATTGCCACGCCGCGCACGCCGAGGGTACGCAGTTCATCGACCACGGTTGTCAGCGGTTCGATCCGCCGGCCGGCGACCGCCACGTCGTATCCGCGCCGAGCGAGCGCCAAGGCAATCTGCCGCCCGATGCCCGTGCCTCCGCCAGTCACGAGCGCGATTGGCATAACGTACCTCTCGTCACGCCGAGCTGGTTGAGGATCTGCAAGCCACGCCAGGCCGCGCGGCCGTCGTCGAGCCCGGCCAAAACGCGAGCGTAGCGATCAAGCAACGCGACGGTCTCGGCGGCGTTTTCGCGCAGCAGCTCGACGCGAAAATGCCGCGCTCCCAGTGCCAACAGGCGCGGCACGTACTCGGCCGCCGACTGGGCGACGGAGTTGAACACCGTGTTGCGGCAGCCCGTGTCGGCCAACAGCGGAAACTCAGCGCCCACGTGATCGCGGAGCTCGACCTTGTGAGTATCGCAAGGCCGGCCGCAGTCGCGATAATCTTTCCCATCGGAGAGCGTGGCCGCGAACACGCAATGTTCCATGTGGAACATCGGAATGTGCTGGTGGATCACGACCTCGAACCACTCCGGCGCGATTCGGCCCAGCATGGCCAGGAGCTGCTCCCAATTCAGGTCGTAGCTCGGCACCAGGCGCCGCAACCCTTCGTTCAGGAACAGCTCGGCCGATAGCTCATTGGCCACGTTCAGCGAGTAATCGCCCACCAGCGGCATTTCCGGCGTTTGCTCTCTGAAGAATGTCAGGGCCGCGAGGTTGCGTACCAGAACCACGTCGGGCTCGGCGGAGGCGATCTTGGCCAGCAGCCCCTCTTCGCCCGGCTTGATCACCCGCAGCGTGGCCAGGCCGACCGGCACGCCCGCGGCGCGCGCCAGCGGCACCGCTTCGCGGTAGCGGCGTACGTCCTCGAAATCGCAATAGACCAAAGCCGGCCGCGCGGCATGCTCGGGCGACCAGGCCAGCACGGCTTCGAGCTGCGGTAGCGTGCGGACCAGTACGTAGAACCGCGGTGATGGCGATCTTGAATTCTGGATTTTGGATTTCAGATTCGAACCCCCGCTCGGCGATCGCTCAACCATGATCGTCGAACGCAATTCGTCGAGCGCCCGCGGGTTGATCGTTCGCCCTCGCATGGCCGCCTCGCGCGCGGCGACCAGCGCGGCAATGGCGCGACGCCGCAGGTCGTTAAGCACGCTCTTGGGCGCCATCACCAGATCGGGCAAGTCGACCTGCACGCCGGCCAATTCGAACGGCGTATCGCCCAATCGACCGAGTTGCTCGCCGAGCAGCTCGATGGTGAGCGCGTGCTTGCGGGCAAGCTCCAGCGGCCCAGGCCACTGGGCTTCAGCCGAGTGCCCCTGGTCGTCGAAAACGGTCAAACCCAGCGGTCCGCCCTGGCGGCCGGTTGCGCGAAACACGACGGGCGCGCGCCGCGGCGTGCCGTCGCGCGAATAGGTTCGCTCCATTCGACGGCGGAAGTCGGGGTCGTCGGTCTTCCAGACGAGGCAACCATCCGCCAACGCCGCCAGGTTCACCACCCCTTGACCAAAGACCAGTTCCACCTGCCACCCTTGATCTCTGCCCGGCGCGCTGCGCACTTCGAAGATCCGGCCGCCTTGTTCGTCCTGCTCGGGGTGCCCCTCGTCAAACACGATGCCATCGCCCGGCTTGACGACCGCGGCGGGCGAATCGGCGCGGCGGTGTTCAGGGGCCAAGTCGACCAGCACGCCGCGGCCGGTGCGGCCGACCAGCGTACCGACGTTGACGCCCCGGCTCTTGGGAAAACGGCCATGAACCAGCCGCTGGTGGTTGACCCCTTCCAGAAAGCCGGGCGTGAAACCGCGCGAAAAGCTCTGCTCCAGGTCGAGCCGTTGCCGCGCCAAAACCGCGAAAGGTTTCGACTCCAAAGCCGCGTCGAGCGCCGCGCGGTAGGTTTGCGTCGTCACGGCCACATACTGGGCGCTCTTCAACCGCCCCTCGATCTTCAAGCTTGCCACGCCCAGCCGGACCAGCTCGCCGATCAGGTCGTGGGCCGCCAGATCCTGCGGGCTTAACAGATAGGCGTAGTCGCCCAGGTCGCGCCGCCGGCCGTCGACGATCAGCTCGTAGGGCATTCGGCAGGCCTGGGCGCACTGGCCGCGATTGGCGCTTCGCCCGCCCAGGGCCTCGCTCGTCAGGCACTGGCCGCTGTAGGCCACGCAGAGCGCGCCATGGACGAACACTTCAACCGGGAGCGAGGTACCCTGCTTCACACGTTCGATGTCGGCCAGCGACAGCTCGCGAGCCAGGATCACCCGCTCGACTCCGAGCTTGCGGACGAACTCGATGGCGCGCGGCTCGGTAAGCGTCATCTGCGTCGAACCGTGGATCGGCAGATCGGGGGCCAGTTTCCGGATGAGGCGCGAGAGTCCCAGGTCTTGCACGATCACCGCGTCGGCGCCTGCCTGGGCGATGGCGGTGACGAAGCGGGCGATTTCCGGCAACTCATCGGAAAAGATCAGCGTATTGCAAGTGACATAGCCGCGCACGTTGTGGGCGTGCAGGAAATCGATCACTTCGGGCAACTCTTCGGGCGTGAAGTTCGTGGCCCGGTGACGGGCATTGAAGTTCGAAAGGCCGAAATAGACCGCGTCGGCACCGTTGGCCACCGCCGCGCGCAGCGCTTCCCAATCGCCCGCGGGGGCCAGAAGTTCGGTCGCGTGGGTTTTGCGCTGGGTCAAGGGCGGCACTCTTAGTGTCATTCTGAAGACTCGTGTATCGAGGCCTTTCGCGGAGCGAAAGGCGACACACGCCCCACCATGAACATGTTTTCGGACAGCCGCTTATAGGAAATTGCCAATTCGTGAGTATATCAGACGTCGGCGTCAGAGCGCAGTCGCGAAACGACCGCCGCGCGATTACGATCTCGGCTGGAACACGGCGCCAACGTCGAACTCGAAGCGGGGAAGTAAACGAGTTTGGCACGTGCCGGGCGGCCTGAAAACGCGCTCGACCCATGCGCCGCGCGATCGTCGCAGTACGAGCAACTCCTCGCGCTCACAGTCGACGATCCAGTATTCCAGCGCCCCGAAAGCGAGGTACTCCTCGCGCTTCTCGACGTAATCGCAGTGCCGAGACGAAGGCGACACGACCTCGATCACGATTTCCGGTACCCAACTCGCCCAGAAGTCATCTTCCTCGGGAGGCGCAGTCTTGTAGACCGCCAGATCGGGGTGCCGCTCCGTGTCGTACTGAGTCACCAGTACTTTGCACTCCCCACTTCCCAGCAATGCATGAATCGTGCCTGGGTTCGCAACGTCATACGCCGCGAATTGCCGCCGGACCGCGTTCAACTGTACCACGTGCCGGCGACCAGGGACTTCGAACATCAGCACTACTCCCCGTGCCAGTTCGTAGATACGTCCCGATGAAGTTGCGGCCGACTCGAAGTCGTCGAGACTCATTGGCCGGCGATCATCGGCGGGTCCGAGGGTGATTGCGGCCTGCGACATCGTACGTTTGCATTTCGAATTCTTGAGCCAACTCCGGCAACTTTGGCATTATAACATTCCGACCGCCGTGGCGGAACATTCCTTGGAAGCCTGGTCGTTCAGTCGCGCTGCTTCATGCAGCATTTCTTATACTTCTTGCCGCTGCCGCAGGGGCAGGGGTCGTTGCGACCCACGGCCGGACCGCTCTTGCGCAACGGCTGGGGCGATTCGTAGGCATCCGTGTCGACGTCGGGTTCCGGATCTGGCTCCAGGTCCGATAGGATCAACTCCTCGGCCAATGCTTGCACCCGTTGCAACTCGTCGCGGTTGGGCAACTCGCCCAGAACGTCGCGACCGGCGCGAAGTCCTTCCAAGGTGGCCTTGAATATCCGCCCGGCGACACTGTTGGAACCAAACTCACCCTCCTCATCGTCGTTGAAATCTTCGTCGTCCCATTCGCCGCCGCCATCCCATTCGTCCTCGTCGTCGATGCCTCCCTCGATCCAGTGGCGGTAATCGGCCAAAAGCTCGGCGTTGGGGTGGTCGCTGGAGACGCGCAGATCAACCAGTGGAATTGTCTCGACCGAGTCGTCGAAGTCGATCCTGCACATCAGCCCGTCGCCCTCGTCAACGGTTACCTCGGTCGGCGGACGCAGTTCGAAGACTTTGAAGGTTCCTTCCGCGGGATTTACTTCGATTTCCGACGTTGCTTCGAAGGGCAACGTCAAATGCTCGCTCAGGAAGCGGTGGTACTTGGCCAGCGATTCAATGTCGGTGTCGGGGATCGGGTCGTCGTCGCCGAGGCCGAAGATCGCGGCAAGCTGTTCGTCGCCGGCGTGCCTGGCCCACTCGGGAAAGGCAGGCTGTTCGAGCGTTGCCGGCGTACCGTCGTCGGCTTCGAGCTCGTCGTTGGCAAGCCACATCGTGGTTTCATCCAAATTGTCGCGTTCGCAGCGCTCGACGTACACCCGGTGCATGCTTTCGAGCGTCGCGGTCGACCAATCGACGCGAAAATCATGTCCGTCGCCATCCAAGTCGATTTCGACGATTACGCCGGTCCAGCCGCCGATCGGCAAGTCGGGGTAGTCGTAATGGCGCACGCCACTCTTGACGCGGACGATGTCGCCTGATTGGAAACGCGATTGGGCCGTGGTATTATCGCCGCTGGACATGGGTCCTTCCTTGGGTTGCGGGAAACTTATGGCGGTACCTGTTTCACTCGCGTGCAGTATATCATGGCGGAACCGCGATCAACCGATCAAGCCCCGCGCGCACCGCCAGCCACATTCGAACCGTTTCTAGGGAACCTCCACCATGCATCGTCTGCTCGCCGCCCTTGGTCTAATGATCGCCTGCGCATGCCCGATCGCCTGGGCCGATCCACCATCGGCAAGAGATATTTCGAGTAGAGCGTCTGGCAACCAAGGCGCGGTCGCCGCGGGGGGCGCCGAAGCCGTGGCGGCGGGCTTGGAACTTCTCCAGGCCGGCGGAAACGCGGCCGACGCCGCCGTCGCCACGTTGCTTGCCCTGAGCGTCACCGACTCGGGCGGCTTCTGCTTCGGCGGTGAGGTTCCGCTATTGGTTTACGATGCCGATCGAAAGGTGGTCGAAGTCGTCTGCGGGCAGGGCGTCGCCCCAAAGCTGGCGACGCGCGATTTTTTCGAAAAGCTGGGGGGCATTCCCGGCAGTGGCCTCGAACCGGCGGCCGTGCCCGGCGCGCTCGACGCCTGCCTGACCACGCTCAACCGTTACGGCACGCTCAAACTGGCGGACGTCGCCGCGCCGGCCTTGCGGTTGCTCGACCGTCACGAGCGCGAATGGCACGCGCTCTTGGCCCGCACGATTCGCCGGCTGATCGAGGCCGAAGCCGAATCGCCCGACGATCGTAGCCGTGGCCTGCGGCTGGCGGCCGACTACTTCTACCGCGGCCCATTGGCCCGCGAGCTGGCCGCATGGTGCGAGGCCAACGGCGGGCTGATTCGTTACACCGACCTGGCCACCCACGTCACGCGCATCGAAGAGCCGGCGAGTGTCGAATACCGCGGATGCACCGTGTTCAAGTGCGGGGCTTGGACACAGGGCCCCTATTTGCTCGAAACGCTGCGGCTGTTGGAGGGGTTCGACCTGGCTAAGCTTGGGCACAATCGCCCAGGCACGGTTCATGTCACCATCGAGGCCATGAAATTGGCGCTGGCCGACCGCGATGTGTATTACGCCGATCCTTTGTTCGTCGACGTGCCGCTGGCGGAGTTGCTTTCGAGCAGCTATGCCGAGCTCCGCCGGCCGCTGGTCGACCTGGCCCATGCCTCACTGGTGCAGCGGCCGGGCGACCCGCGCCGCGGCCAGGCGCTGTTGGCCGAGGCCGAAGCGAGGCGCGGCTTGGGTGGCCCGGTCCACGACACGACCACCTGTGTCGTCGCCGACCGCTGGGGCAACGTGGTGGCCGCCACACCCAGCGGCTGGAGCGGCGTGCAGGCCGGCGAAACGGGCGTTTGGCTCGGCAGCCGGCTGCAAAGTTTCAACACCTGGCCGGGGCACCCCAATTCGATCGAGCCGGGCAAACGGCCTCGCATCACCCTCACGCCGACCTTGGTGCTCAAGGGAGGCAAGCCGCTCTTGGCCGTCAGTGTGGCGGGCGGCGACGGCCAGGACCAGGCGGCGCTACAACTTGTATTGAACGAAATCGACTTCGGCCTCTTGCCCGCCGAATCGGTCGCGGCGGTGCGGTTCGGCACAAACCATCACCTCGGTTCGTTCCGCCAGACTCCGCCGGAATTGGGCAGCTTGCTGATCCACTCAGAGGCCGAAGTGGGCACGATCGAGCAGCTCAAGTCGCTTGGCCATCGCGTACAACTCTCGAGCGGCCCGCTCTGGGCGCCCGCAGTGCTCAGGATCGATCCCGCCAGCAGCCGGATCGACGCGGCTGGCGACGCTCGCGCAGGGCGACACGCCGCGGCGTATTAGGGTGCTACGGTAACTCGGAACGTGCATGGGCCACGGATCAATCACAAATTGAACACGGACTACCATCATCCTGCGACACAAGTCCGCGGGAGGACGGGGGCGCCGGCGTCGACCCCAACGGGGTCACATTCCACAGCCTAGGGCAACGCCCTCGTTGTTCTACATACACTTTGGCGCCACTGGATGCTGTCATGCCCCGTTCACGGGGCTTCGGCGCAGCCGTATTCGGCCCGGCGTTTACGCCGGGTTCGCATAGCCGGCCCACCTGTCTTTCTTCCAGCCCCGTTCACGGGGCTTGCAAAATGGCTTAAGCCAGAGGATTGGAAGCCCCGTGAACGGAGCTTCGTGCGTCTCTCGCGACTTGCGTAGAACAACGACGGCAACGCCCTAGGAATTCGAACATCCCAATCAATTCACCCCAACGGGTTGGCACACGACGCCGGCGCGTATCACGCCGCCGGTCGCGCCCCGTTGGGGCTTTGGATGGGTTGTTGTGGCACGGTTCCTAGGGCTGCGCCCTAGGCTGTGGAATCGTGCCCCTACGGGCTGAAAGTGAGACGTTCTTAAGGGAAACGCAATTAGAGTTTCCCACCCGTCGCTGCTTTGAGCTTAGTCGAGAGGAGCAATGACCACCGCTCGCGTGCGCTGGCGAGTGGGAAACCAGGCGGTCAAATAGAAGATGATGCCTGGAAAGAAGCCCGCCTTGGCGACCCCCAGGATCGATGCCGCCTGCGACGAGCACGGCGAAGCATGTGGCGGCCGATCAGGGAACCGGATAGGCTGGAATGGACAGGTTACCGGCAAAAGGAGGAATCGTTCGTGCTATTCGCCAGAATGTGGCCCGCCAGTGGGTTGATGGCGGCGGCGTTGCTCTTACGAATGGGCTTGCCGGGCGCTCCGGCGGTCGCGGCGGAGCCGTTGACCGATATGCCGGGCGTGGTGCGACTGGCCTTGCCACCGGTGTTAAACGCCGTGGAAGGCGTCGAAACGAACGTTTACTTCGAGAATGTCGTGCTGGCCCTCGATCCGGCCGACTTTGCATTCGACGTGACTTGCGCGCTGGGCCGGCAGCAGTCGGAGCGTTGGACCTGGACTCCCATGGCGAGCGACGTGGGCGAGCATTCGTTTCAGCTCGACGTGCGCAACGACCGAAACGAGGTGGTAGCTCGCGGACATTGCCAACTGAGGGTCGTCGCCGACGAAGCGCGTTCGCAACGTCCAACATCGATCTTAATGATCGGTGACAGCTTGACGCATGCTTCGGTTTACCCGCAACGGGTGGCCGAGTTGTTCGCCAGGCCGGGCCAGCCGCCCTTGACGCTTGTGGGTTCGCACGCGCCTGAGGGCGTATCGGCAGGTGTGCGCCACGAAGGCTATGGCGGTTGGACGGCGGAGCGTTTCGCCACGCACTACGCCGAAACGGCCCGTCGCGGCGACTATCGGCAGCGAGGCAGCCCGTTCCTTTATGCCGATGGCGAGGGTAAGCCTCAGCTCGACCTGACCCGCTATTACGGCGACGTGAATGCGGGCAAGGCGCCCGACTTCGTGACGATCTTCCTGGGTCCCAACGACGTTTTCTCGGCGACCGACGAGACGATCGAAGCCACGATCGACCGGATGCTAACCCATTTTGAATCGCTGGTTTCAGAAATTCAGGCCGCCGGCAAGGAAACGCGAATTGGCGTGATGCTGCCCGTCGCACCGGCCGCCACTCAGGACGCCTTCGGCTCGAATTACGCCAACGGCCAGACGCGCTGGCAATACCGCCGCAATCAGCACCGGCTCGTCGAACGCTTGCTGGCGCAATACGCGGGCCGTGACGCGGAGGGCATCGATATCGTGCCCACGCACGTGAACCTCGATTGCCTGCACAACTACCCGATCGAGCGCGGCAAGGCGAATGCCCATGCCGAAATCGAGATCCAACGGCAGAACAACGGAGTCCACCCAGATACGGCGGGCTACCGCCAGATTGGCGACACGGTGTACGCCTGGCTCAAGACGAGAATGGCCAACGTCAAAGTCTCATCGCCGTGAAACGGATGCGCCGGTAATCGGCGGTCCACTGACCTTCGCGCCACAGTGCGCCCCTGAGCCGCTCGACCGTCTCGGCCATGGCGGGCTCGCGGTCAGCCGGTGGCAGCAGGGCGAAACATGGCTGGCCAAACATTCTGAGCCAATTGACCATGCCGCGTTCGCCCTCTTCCAGCGGCGTGGGGCGGTCGAAGAGCACGGCGAAACGGACTTCCAGCGAGTGCCGTTCCAGGAGCGTGGCGTACTCGCCGACACTGGGGAAGTACCAGGGGTTGACGTCACCGGGGTCGCGGCCCAGCACGGCGGCGATGGTGGCCCGCACTTCCGTCAAGATCTGCCGCACATTGCCGTGGCCGCCAAACTCGGCCACGAACCGGCCGCCGTGACGTAAGGCCGCCTCAATCCGCTCGACCGCGGCCTCGGGCGGCTTGACCCAATGCAAGGCCGCGTTGGAAAACACCGCGTCGCAGGGGGCAGGTAAATGAAACCGCGTCGCGTCGACCACTTCGAACGCGAGCGTGGGATGATTCCGCCGGGCTTGTTCGACCATCTCGGGCGATGCGTCCAGCCCCAGCACGTTTGCGCCCGATTCCGCGATCCGCGCCGTCAGTTGGCCGGTGCCGCAACCCAGGTCGATAATCGTTTCGCCGGCCTTGGGCGCGAGCAGCTCGACCAGTTCTTCACCGTAGGCCGACACGAACGAGTGCCGCGCGTCGTAAAGCGACGCATCCCAGGCCTGGCGGGCGTCGGTTGGCGAAGGTTGAGAGCCGCTCATCGTTTCACTCAGGGCAAGTAAAGCCGCCCCGTGCCTCGCAGTGCATCGATCTGCATTAGTATTTCCAACAGCGACTCGACCACTCGGTCGGCATACTCGCGGCCGTGCAACAGCCGTTCGCTATCCGCAATCGTCAGAACCGGCAGACTCTCGGCCGTGTTTTGAGCCCGAATGGTGGCTTCGAGGGAGTCGGGGCCGTCCTGATTACGATTCCGCGTAATAAGTACGTACCCGAGCTCTTGGCAAAGGTGCCAAACGTCGGCGTCCGGCGCATCGTGCGGCAAGCCGACGTCGTCAAACGAAGCATAGTCGAGATGGAGATCTTCCCAGAATTCCCGCCATGGCTCCGATTCCATCAGCGAGGTCAATCGCTCGACGTGGCCCTGGATGTTGACATCAGCCAGGATGCCCTTCACCGTTGCCTCTCTCATGGTTCGGCTTACGAAGTGAATCCATTCGTGCCAGCCGTTCTACTCTCGCTTGGCGAAGGATGTCCTCGACATGGGGAGGATTCGTACGGCCCGCATTGCGCTCGCGAATCCGACGATCTTCCTCCAATATTTCACCTCGGTGCTCGTCGATGTATCGTTCGACCGCTTGTATCTCAGCTTCGGAAAGCGTTGGCATGATTTCCAGAATTTGCTCGTGCGTGCAGCCCAACTGGAGATAGGGCACCAAATCTTGCACGGTGATGCGACTGGTCGAGAGCTGTGGGCCGCGGCCACGATCGACGATCGTGATCTCAGCATTCATGGGTGGCATCCAATGGAAACACGTCCTCTTAGTATTCTACCATAGGCCTGCGCCTTTGCGATAAGGATGGACGCGCGTAAGTTGGTTTGCCGCCCCGTGCCTCGTCGCTGCGACACCACCGGGGGGCTTACTCCCTCCGCTCGCCAGAGCGAGTGGCGTAACACGTTGCGCCGAACAAATAGTGGTCTAGCGCCCCCGTTCACCATCAGTCGCACCGCCCGCGTCGTGGGTCGGTTGGTGAAGCTCGAGAGCCGCTCATCGTCACTCTTGTCAGGCTGGAAAGCCTAACCTACCCTCAACGCCAGGCGAAATCGGCGGCGTTCACGCTTGGCAAATGCGTTACGCCCATCAGGTATTTGTCGACCGCGCGGGCGGCCTCGCGACCTTCGTGAATCGCCCATACGACCAGCGATTGCCCGCGGCGCAGGTCGCCGGCGGCGAACACTCCGTCGACGCTCGACATATATTCGGCGTTGCACTTGACGTTGCCGCGCGGATCAAGGGCCAAACCTAACTCCTCGATCGCGCCGCGCTTCTCCGGCCCAAGAAAACCCATCGCCAAGAGCGCCAACTGGCAGGGCCACTCCTTTTCGGTCCCCTCGACCTCGCGGAACGCTTGCCGGCCCTGGTCGTCCTTAAACCATTCGATCATCACCGTCACGAGACTTTGCACATTGCCTTCGTCATCGCCGCGGAACTCCTTCGTCAAAACGCTCCAGTGCCGGTCGCAACCTTCCTCGTGCGAGGAACTGGTCCTGAGCATCATCGTCCAATAGGGCCAGGGCGAGTGCGCGGGCCGCTCGTCGCGGCGGGGGAAGTGACCCAAGTCGGGCGGCTGCGGCAAAAGCTCGAACTGCGTCACGCTGGCCGCGCCTTGCCGGTTCGACGTGCCCGTGCAATCGCTACCCGTGTCGCCGCCGCCGATCACGATCACGTGCTTGCCAGTGGCCATGATCGAACGGTCGACAGGCACCATGTCCCCCTGGTTGCGCTGGTTCTGCTGCGGCAGGAACTCCATCGCGAAATGAACTCCCTTCAGGTCGCGGCCCGGAATCGGCAAGTCGCGGGCATCGGTCGCGCCGCCGGTCAAGACGATCGCGTCGAACTCGTCGCGCAGCGACTGCACGGGCACGTTGACGCCGACATTGGCGCCGGTGCGGAACTCGACCCCCTCGGCTTCAATCAGCTTGATCCGCCGCCAGACGCGCGATTTCTCGAGTTTGAAGTCGGGAATGCCGTACATCAGCAAGCCGCCGGGGCGATCGGACCGTTCGAAGACGGTCACCTGGTGGCCCGCCCGGTTGAGCTGCTGGGCCGCGGCCAGGCCGGCCGGGCCAGAGCCGACGATGGCCACCTTTTTGCCGGTCCGCGCGGCGGGGGGTTCGGGCACGATCCACCCTTCGTCGAACCCGCGGTCGGCGATCGTCATCTCGATCTCTTTGATCGCGACCGGGTCCTCGTTGATACCCAGCACGCAGGCCGACTCGCACGGGGCGGGGCAGACGCGGCCGGTGAACTCGGGAAAGTTGTTCGTCGCGTGCAGGCGGTCGAGCGCGTCGCGCCATTGGCCACGGTACACCAGATCGTTCCAGTCGGGGATGATGTTCCCCAAAGGGCAGCCGGTGTGGCAAAACGGCACTCCGCAGTCCATGCAACGCGCGCCTTGCTCGCGAATTTCCGGCTCGGAGAGCACGCGCAGAAACTCGCGGTAGTGCTTGAGCCGCTCATCGACGGCTTCGTTCGTATGGTGCTTGCGTGGGTATTGAATGAACCCGCGGGCGTCACCCATGGCCCACCTCTTGCAAAACGGGCGCCGCGGTGCCGCGACTGGCGGCAAGCTCTTGTTCTTTCTTCAACTCGGCCAATGCGCGCTTATAGTCGAGCGGCATGACCTTTACGAATTTCGAGATCAACCGCGGCCAGGCGTCGAGGACGTACCGGCCGCGGGCGCTGCCGGTAAACTCGACGTGCTTGCGCACCAGGTCATGCACCGTTTGTTGATCGGCCGGATCGCTCAAGGCCTGCAGCTCGACCATCTCCATGTTGACCCGCTTGGGAAACCGCCCCTCTTCGTCGAGCACATAAGCGGTGCCGCCGCTCATGCCGGCGGCGAAGTTGCGGCCGGTTTCACCGAGAATCACGGCGACTCCGCCGGTCATGTATTCGCAACCGTGGTCGCCCACCCCCTCGACCACCGCGCTGGCGCCGCTATTGCGGACGCAGAACCGCTCACCGGCGATTCCCCGCAGGTAAACCTCGCCCGACGTCGCACCGTAGAGCACGACATTGCCGGCGATGACGTTTTCCTCGGCCGCGAAAGTCGCCTCGCGCGGAGGGTAAACGATCACCTTGCCGCCCGACAGGCCCTTGCCGCAGTAGTCGTTGACGTCGCCTTCAACCCGCACCGTCACCCCTTGCACTCCAAAGGCCAGCACGCTCTGCCCGGCCGTCCCACGGAAGTTGAGCTGCACCGTGTCGTCCGGCAACGCGTCGCGGCCCAGGCGCTTGGTGATTTCGCTGGAAAGGATCGTTCCCACCGTGCGGTTCACGTTGCGGATCGGCAGGTCGACGACGACTTTCTCCTTGCGCTCCAGCGCCGGCCGGCAGAGTTCCAGAAGCATCGTCATGTCGAGCGACTTGTCGATGCCGTGGTCCTGCGCTTCGGCGTGGTAGGTCTTGACGCCTGGCCGCGCATCGGGCTTGTGCAGGATGCTCGAGAAATCGAGCCCCCGCGCCTTCCAGTGGGCGATCGCCTTGCGCGTGTCGAGCCGATCGACGCAGCCGACCATTTCGTCGATGGTGCGGAAACCAAGCTGAGCCATGATCTCGCGCAGCCCGTCGGCGATCAGGAAGAAAAAGTTGACCACGAACTCGGGCTTGCCCGCGAATTTCGCACGCAGCTCGGGGTCTTGGGTGGCCACTCCCACCGGGCAGGTGTTCAAGTGGCACTTGCGCATCATGATGCAACCCAGCGTGACCAGCGCCGCCGAGGCGATGCCCCACTCTTCGGCGCCGAGGAGCGTGGCGATGGCGATGTCGCGCGGAGTGCGCAACTGGCCGTCGGTTTGCACGACGATCCGGCTGCGGAGGCCGTTTTTCACCAGCACCTGGTGCGTCTCGGCCAGGCCCAGCTCCCAGGGTATGCCGGCGTGCTTGATCGAAGTAAAGGGACTGGCGCCGGTGCCGCCGTCGTGACCGCTGATCAATACCACGTCGCTCTTGCCCTTGGCCACACCGGCCGCCACCGTACCCACGCCCACCTCGGCCACCAGCTTGACGCTGATCCGCGCGTGGCGGTTGGCATTCTTCAAGTCGTGGATCAACTGGGCCAGGTCCTCGATCGAATAAATGTCGTGGTGCGGTGGGGGTGAAATCAGCCCCACGCCCGGCGTGCTGTGCCGGATGCGGCCGATTTCCTTGTCGACCTTGTGGCCCGGCAACTGACCTCCTTCGCCGGGCTTGGCCCCTTGGGCCATCTTGATCTGCAGTTCCTGGGCGCTGACGAGGTATTCGCTCGTCACGCCGAAGCGCCCGCTGGCGACCTGCTTGATGGCGCTGTTGCGGAGATCGCCGTTGGCGTCGGCCACGAACCGCACCGGATCCTCGCCCCCTTCGCCCGTATTGCTCTTGCCGCCGATGCGGTTCATGGCGATGGCCAGGGTCTCATGGGCCTCCCTCGAAATCGAGCCGTACGACATGGCCCCCGTGGCGAACCGCTTGACGATGCTCGCGGCGGACTCGACTTCGTCGAGCGGCACCGGCGTGGCGGGCTTGAATTCCAAGAGGCCGCGCAGCGTGAGTAGCTGCCGCTCCTGATTGTCGATCAGTTCGCAATACTTCTTGAAGTCGTCGCGGCTGTTGATCCGCGTCGCGTGTTGCAGCTTGGCCACGACCTCCGGGTTGAACATGTGCGCCTCGCCCTTGCGGCGCCACTGATATTGCCCGCCCACGTCCAGCCCCAGGTTCCGCGGCACGTCGTGCCGGCTGGGCCAGGCCAGTTCGTGCCAGCGGAGCGATTCCTCGGCGATCGTTTCGACACCTACGCCGCCGATGCGGCTGGCCGTCCTGGTGAAGTACTCGTCGACGAACGGTTTGTTCAACCCGATCGCCTCGAAGATCTGCGCGCCGCGATAACTTTGCTGCGTCGAAATGCCCATTTTCGACATCACCTTCAAGAGACCTTTACCCACGGCCTTGACGTAGTTCTGTTCGAGCTTCTCGATCGGCTTGTCGGCCGGCAGGTAGCCTTCGCGTTGCATTTGACGCAGTGTCTCGAAGGCCAGGTACGGGTTCACGGCGCCCGCGCCGTAGCCGGTCAAGAGCGAGAAGTGGTGGACCTCGCGGGCATCGCCCGTTTCGACGATCAGACCGCAACGAGTGCGGGTTTCTTCGCGAATCAGGTGGTGATGCACGCCGCTGGTGGCCAATAGGGCTGGGATGGGCAATAGTTCCGCGTTGACACCCCGGTCCGACAAGACCAGCAGCGTTACCCCCTCGACAATCGCTCGCGACGCCTCCTGCCGCAACTCTTGCAAGCGTTGTTCCATGCCCGCCGGCCCCGCGGAGCGCGGAAACAGCGTCGAGAGCGTACGGCTCTTCAAACCCGGCCGGCTGTCGCCAGCGGGCCCATTGGCGCCAGCGGGCCCGTTTCCTCCAGATGGCAAGTCGAGCGTCTTGATCCGCGCCAGCTCGGCGTCGGTCAGGATCGGCTGCGCGAGCCGCAGCAGGCGGCACTGGCCTGGCGATTCTTCCAAGAGGTTCCCTTCGGAGCCGACCGTTGTGATCAGCGAGGTGACGATCTCCTCGCGAATCGCGTCGAGCGGGGGGTTGGTGACCTGGGCGAACAACTGCTTGAAGTAGTTGTAAAGCAATTGCGGTCGGTCGGAGAGCACGGCGAGCGGCGTGTCGTTTCCCATCGAGCCGACCGGTTCATAGCCGTCGACGGCCATGGGCAGCATGATGATCCGCAGGTCTTCGAGCGTGTAGCCGAAGGCACGCTGCAACCGCAACAGAGCGTCGCCGCCGTGGCCGTTCGTCAAGTGTTGAGCGGTGATCGGCGAGGGTTGAGTGTGCGCGGCCGTAGGCTGGCCGTTGGAAGGCGCTGCGGCGCTGCAATCGGCCGACGAATGGGCGAGCGAGTCGAGAGTCACCTGGTTCTCGTCGAGCCACTGGCGATAAGGGTGCCGCGACGCGAGCGATTCCTTGATTTCCTCGTCCGAAGTGATCCGTCCCTCTTCGGTATCGACCAGAAACATGCGGCCGGGGCGCAAGCGCCCCTTCGATTCGATCTCGCCCGGTGGGATGCTCAGGACGCCGGCCTCAGAGGCCATGATCACCATCCCGCTCTTGGTAACCCAGTAGCGGCTGGGCCGCAGACCGTTGCGGTCCAAGACGGCGCCGATCAGCGTGCCGTCGGTAAAGGCCATCGACGCGGGACCGTCCCACGGCTCCATCAGGCAGGCCTGGTACTCGTAGTAGGCCTTCTTTTCGTCCGACATGCTTTCGTGCCCGGCCCAGGGCTCGGGAATCAACATCGACATCGCACGCGGCAGCGAGCGGCCGGTGAGCACCAGCAGCTCGAGCACGTTGTCGAAGTTCGCCGAGTCGCTGGCGCCGAACTTGCAGATCGGCATGATCTTTTTCAGGTCGGGACCAAACTTTTCGCTGGCTAGCATGCTCTGCCGGGCATGCATCCAGTTGACATTGCCGCGCAGGGTGTTGATTTCGCCATTGTGGGCCAGGTAGCGGAACGGTTGGGCGAGGTCCCAAGTCGGAAAAGTGTTCGTGCTGTAGCGCTGGTGGACCAGGGCCAACGCCGTCACATAGAGCGGGTCGGCCAGATCGCCGTAGAACGGCTCGACCTGGTCGGCCAGCATCAGCCCCTTGTAGACGATGATCCTCGACGACAATGTCGGCACGTAGCAGTACTTACGCTGCGACAAGTCGCTGGTGGCCGCCGCCCCTTCGAGCTGCTTGCGGATCACGAACAACTTCCACTCGAACATGTCGCTCGGCGTCGCGTCACCGCGGGCGACGAAGACCTGCCGGATCGTGGGCTCGACCTCGCGGGCCGTGTATCCAATGTGCTCATTGTCGATCGGCACGTCGCGCCAGCCCAGCAGCCTCTGCCCCTCGGCGGCGATGAGCTCCTCGAGTTTACGCGCAAAGAACTCGCGCTGCGCCGCGTCGGGTGGCAGGAACACCGTGCCAACGCCATAGTCGCCCGCCGCGGGCAACTCGAAACCAAGCTTTCCCGCCTGCGACTGGAAGAAGTCGTGGGGAATCTGCGTCAGGATGCCGGCCCCGTCGCCGGTGAGCGGGTCGCAGCCGCAAGCGCCTCGGTGCGTGAGGTTGACGAGGATCTCGAGCCCCGAGCGCACGATCTGATGGCTCTTTTCGCCGCGCAGGTTGACGACGAATCCAACGCCGCACGCGTCGTGCTCATAGGCCGGATCGTACAAGCCGTCCGGCTCCGGCAATCCCGCCCGGTGCGCATGGTGTTGCATCATGATTTACCGTCCATTTCCGAGTACACGCACCCGCCGCTTGCCGGGCGGGAGCTCAGTATCACCTTCCCGCCGCTTGCCGGGCGGGAGATTGGAATCAGCGACGCGCTCTTTCGCCGCAGCGAGCCCAGGCTTTCCTTCACGCCGCTTGGCCGACGGCACGCTCGAAATCTCTTTTGGTTTCGCCTCCCCGTTGACCATTTCAATCGACGGCACGGGCTCGGCCAGGTGGCCATTGGCCGGCGACGAGGCGTTTTCATCGGCCGGCTGTGGCGCGTGGCCCCCCTCGTGTTGCAAAAGCTCGATGAAACGCCGGGCGGTGCTACTCAACTCCTTGCCCCGGCGATGGATGATTCCCAGGGGCCGCACCAACTCGTCGGTGTCCAGCGGCACCGCGGCCAGCGAACCCGACTGCACCTCGCGCAGCACCGTCGGTTCGGGCAGCAGCGCAACCCCCGCGTCGATCTCGATCGCCCTCTTGATCGTTTCGATGTTGTCGAACTCCATGACGACACGGACTTCGGCCTTGTGTGAATCGAGCGCGCGATCGATCTCGCGGCGGATCGTCAGATCGGCGTCGAAGCCGACCATCTTCTCGCCGTTCAGTTCGTCGAGACCGACCCTGGTCCGCTTCGCCAACGGATGGCCGGGCGAGGTCACCAGCACCATCGGCTCCTCGCGCCAGGCGAGCGCCGTGACCGTCCGCGACGACTTCGGGTAACTCACCAGCCCAAGATCCGCCAGATCGTCCTCGACGCTCTGATAGACGCGGTGCGGATGCAGGTACTCCAACCGCACGTTGGCCTTGGGGTGTTGGCTGAGGAAGTTTTGCAGGTGGCGGTTCATGTGGTGCAGCCCAACCGAGTAGATCGACGCCACCCGCACGTGCCCCGCCACCTCTTCGTGCAGCGTTCGCACCCGGTCTTCGACCGCGAAATAGCGCTCGACGACGCCGCGGCAGCCCTCGTAATAGACCTCACCTTCGGGCGTGAGAACAAAGGGCCGCTTCGAGCGGTCGATCAGCTTGACGCCCAGCCCCTCTTCCAGTTGTTGCACAAGCTGGCTGGCGCCCGACTGGGAAATATGGTTTTCGTCGGCGGCGCGCGAAAAGCTGCGCTGGCGCACGACGTCGCAAAACACCTTCAAACTCTTGAGTTGGATCGCCATTTGCGAGATAAACGAATTGAATGCCGCGCACGAATAGTATCTAGAAGTGCCATGATAGATTATTCGCTTTGCCAGCCTTCGTCAAGCGTCTCGCCGACGGATTGGCAAAAATAGGCGAATCATTCGCTGAAACGGCCACGACAAGTGGTACGCCTGCGGTAGAAACTCCGGCGTCTCCACGACCCCCAGAGGAAGCAGCCAAGGACGGTCCATTGCAAACCGCGCCGACTGCGCCCGGCGGGGCGGCTCGTTGCCGCTTAAGACTTGTTTCTTCCCTCGCGCCCGGACCGCGCGATCTACGGACGAGACATCGTCATTTCCATAAATCCCCTATAGCATCCCGCACGCCTTACGCAGCAACCATTCTCCCACCAAGAGCGCCAGGAAAAGCGCCAGCACGTCTGGCCGGTTCCAAAGGGGGATGGCGGGCAAGGGCTCCGTCTTGACCTGCCTCCCCTCGGGTAACTCGTCCAGCAGTTTTGAGACGGTGGCAAGAGTGTAGGCCCGGCCCTTCGTTTCAGTGGCCGCGGCGCGCATCGCGGCGGCGTCGGCCTGCGAGCGGGCCGCCTCGCCCGGCGGCGGATCGACCTGAAAATCGGCGGAAGCCGGATCGCCCGGCAACGTGGGAGAGGCCAGCCAGACGTGGTATTCTCCATCGGCGGGCTTGTTGAACGTTCCCTCGAACACACCGCGGTTGGTGGCACTGCGGCGCAATTGCAAACGGCGGTTCTTATCGCCCTCGCGCTCGACGACCAGCGTCACTCCGTCGTCGGCGACAGGGGCCTGCCGTTCGTCGCGAAACCGCAGGCGCATCCTCACCGGTTCGCCGCGATGGTAGCGCTGGCGATCGACGGTAAGCTCGGCCGTGTGCTCCTTGCCCACCAGCTTGGCGCGGCTGAGATAACGGATCGTCTGTACCCAATAGCGGGCGAAGAAAACGTCGCCCACGCGAAATCGCCAGCGCCAGGTTTCATCGGTTGCGTGAAACACCGTCTTGCCCGACCCAACGTACTGCTCGATGAAAAGCGGCAGCTTCCTGCCATCGGCAAGCATTCGCAGCGGGTGCTCGGCCCAGACATGGGCGCCGCGTTTCAACGCCGGTGGCTCGAAGTACCAGTACAGCGGAGGCAGTTTGTGCCAGATTTCGGCGGATTCGGCGGGCGAATCGCCCAATTGCATGGTGGGCCCGGCCAACCCCAGATCGGTCGGTTCGACCTGGTAGGGCTCGTTGACCACCTGGCCCGGATCGGGCCCGCCGCCGGCATGGAAGTCGATCGGCATCAGATCGGCCAGAGGCGTGTCGCGGTATTCCAAAGGCGTGTAACGCGGGCCGGCGATGAACACCACGCCTCCTCCCTTCTGTTCGACAAACGCGCAAAGGTTCGCCATCACCGAGCCGCTGAGAAACGCCGGGTTCACGTCGCCGAAGAGCACCACGTCGTACTCGAACAGTTCCTCCCGCCTCAGTGGAAACACGCGAAGCGCCGAGCGGTCCTGCTCGGTGTACTCGAGGTCGGCCTCCTGGAGCACGGTCTTGAGCAGGATCGTCGCGTCGCGCTCCAGCATGTGCTTCAGGTAGCGGAACTCGTAGCTGGGATACGATTGCGCCAGCAACACACGGATCTGCTCCTTGCGAACGATGACGTGACGCTCTTGGCGATTGTTGCCGGTCTGGATTTCGTCGGGCAGCCCTTCAACCTCGATGACGTAATCGAATTCGCCGACTTCGGTGGGCCGGTAGGGAAGCCGGGCTGTTTGTGGTTCGCCGTCGGGCCCGGCCTTGACGGTCATTTCGGCCAACGCGGCCTCTTTGCCCTTTTCGCGCAGGACCACCTTCAGCGGCCGGCCCGCGAAGCCGGTGGCCGTCAGCCGGAACTCGAAGTGGACCACGTCCTCGACGAATACGATCTCGTCGACCGTGACGTCGGTCAGCGCCAGATCGCGGGTGGGGGTTTCACTTCCGACGAGCACGGTGAAGATCGGGACCCCCTTGCGGCGCGCCTGGGCCGCGGCTTCGACCAGGGTGGCGCCATCGGTATTGATTCCGTCGGAGAGAAAAATCACCGCGCTCGGAGGTGTGCCACGGAGGTCGTCGAGCACCGCCTCGATTCCCTGCCCAAGCCGGCTCGTGCCACCGGTGGCTTCGAGCTGCGATAGGCCGCTGATCCATTCATCGACGTTGCCCGGCTCGGCCCGCGCCGCCTCGGAAACAAAGTAAAGCTTCAGCTTATAGTGCCGGTCGATTGCCCGCAGCAGGGCGCCTTTGTCGGCCAAGAGGACGCTCTTGGCCAGGTTCAGCCGCGTGGGCTGATCGCCTTGCGTTGCGATCCGCTTGGCGACCGCCGCGCGAAGGGCCTCGTCGTCGTAGCGGTCGATGTTGCCCATGCTGGCCGAGTCGTCGACGATCACGACGAGGTATGGCAAACCGGTGCGGTGCCGCGAGAGGACGTACTCGGCGATCATGAACGCCACGAGGCCAACCAGGGCTAGTCGCACCAGCGCCAGCGCCGCACGGCTCCAGCGTCGGGTTTCGCCAGCTTCGCGCGCGTACCAGAAAAAAACCCACGCCGCCGCGCCGACTGCGAACAGCAGGGTCAGCCACGAGGGCCAAGGCCAGGAGTGCTCGAGCGACCAGGCGGTGCCTTCGCCCGCGGTGGCCTCGGAACCGCCGAGCCAGCGCTGAAGCCAGTGGGGAAGCGGACCACTCATGACGACCGCCTCCCGAACCAACTCGCCAGGCCGGTTTCGACCAGCAACAGCCCCAGAACGCCGTACAAGAGCCAACGGTCGAGGGCGTCGCGGCGGACGATGGGAACCGTCGCCTGATGGCTCGGATCATGGCCGTCGAACAGATCGAATGATACGCCGGGCCAGACGTCGCGACGCAACTCGGCCAGGTCGAGCTTGGTCAAGTCCCCCTCCGAGGCATCGACGTTGACCGCGTAGGTTTCATTTCGCGACAAGGGTGTGCCCAGCGCGACCTTGTAAAACCCACTTCGCCCGGTGTCGGCGTATGTCCAGCGGCTGTAGTCCCCTTCCGGTTCCAGACGTACCGTGTGGTTCTCGCCGCCGGGCGCTTCGACGGAGACCAACGTATCGGTAGCCAAGGTCCGCAGCGTCGCAACCAGCGGCTGGCCGACCGTGAGATTGCGGTCGTCGGCCTGCCCGCTGACGGCCAGCGACAACAGCTCCTGCACGACCGGCACGTAACTCGGCCAGGTTGGCATCGCGGTCCATGAGGCATCGGCCGAAGTAGCCACGACGATCGACCGCCCCCGGCCGATCGGCGCTTCGACGATCGCCGGATCGCCGGTCGAAAGCTTCAGGGCGATTTGCGCGGCGGATCGGTCGGGCACGAGGAGCTTGAAAAAACCGTAGATCGGCGTGTTCAACAAGCCCGCCCGCTCGCGCCCTCGAAAGGGCGCGATAAGTGGATGGCGATATTCCATGGGATCCGGATAGCACGGGGTCTGGCCAACGACTTTGTCGCCCAGGCGCGCGGGCAGGACATCGACGCCGCCGTCGGCGCCTGCCACCAGGTGGCGGTTGTAACTCTCGGCTTGGACCAGGTCGCCCAGGAAGAACACCAGCCCGCCGCCGTGCTCGACATAGGCCGACAGCACGCGCGCTTCGTTGGCCGTGAACTGGCCGACGTTGCAAAGAAAAATGCAGTCGTAGGGTTCGAGATCGATTTCGACCAGGGCGCTTTCCGAGACGACCTCCGGCAGGACCGGCGCGCGGTCGTCGGTGGGGCCATGCGGCGCCAGCGCCACGACCAGGTAATCGGTCGCGCCCTGAAACACGCCACCGGCGGGCTTGCCGTTGACGCAGAGCACGCGCAAACGACCCGCGACGGGAAGCGACCGCCAGCGGTGGTTGTCGACGTCCAACAGGTCGCCCGCCAGGCGGATTTCAATCTGGTGTTCACCCGGTGAGTCGAAGCGGTAGGCGAACGTCGACGAGGCGGTGTCGCCGGGCGGCAGATCGACATGGTCCTCACCGGCGCGGCGGCCGTCGATGAACAGTTCGACCAGTTGCCGCGAGTGCTGCTGGCGGCCAAAATTGCGGACGACGGCTTCCAAAGCGAGCTCGCGGCCGATCGTGACGTAGGGTTCCGCGATGACGAGCGATTCAATCGCCAGGTTCTCCGCCTGGTCCTGGCCCAGGTCGGCGACGACGATCGCGGCTTGCGTCCCGAGCCGCTTGCTGAGCTCGAGAAAATCGGCCGCCGCTTGGGCACGATCATCCTTGGCGCTCTGTTCGCCTTCACGCAGGTCAGGAAGCCAGGTCGTTCTGCCCAAGTCGGTGAGGAAATAGATCTCGTGTCGCGTGAGGCGGGTGTGGTCGTGGTGGGCCGTCGCGAGCACCTCTTCGATCTTGGCCAGCGTGGCCGCGAGGTCGGCGCCGCCATCGAGCGGCTGCAAGTGGTCGAGCTCGTCGTGGAATTCGGCCCGCTCGAAAGCGGGCGTGCCGACAACCACCCGCGGTGGCGAGGCCATGAGCACCAACGTGAATCCGTCACCCTGGCTGCTCTCGTCGACGATCCGGCCGGCCATTTCCTTGGCCCGTTCGAACAGGCTCTTATCGGCCGCGCGGTACTGCATCGAGTAGGAAGCATCGATGACCAACAGCTTGTGGGTGCGTTGGCCCGAAACGAAGTTCAGGCCGGCACGCTCCAGAAACGGCTCGGCCAATGCCACCACCGCCAACACGATGATGCCCGTGCGCACGGCCAGCAGCAGCCACTGTTCAATTCGGATGCGGCGCGAACTCTTGCGGACCGCGGCCAGCAGGTACCGCATCGCGGCCCAGGGCATTTCGCGATGGCGGCGGCGGCTGAGCAAGTGAATGATCAGGGGCGCCGCCGCGGCGGCCAGCCAGCCCAACATGGCGGGGTGATTGAAAAAAGCGAAAATCGTCATTGGTCACTGGTCACTTGTCATTGGTCACTTGTCACTGGTCATTGGTCACTTGTCACTGGTCATTGGTCACTGGTCATTGGTCACTAGTCAGTTGTCATTGGTCACTTGTCATTGGTCACTTGTCATTGGCCGCTGATGAAAAACAAATGACGAATGACGAATGACAAGTGACGAATGACTAAGGACCCTTCTCCATTCTCGACGCCAGGTAGCTCCTTAGCGCCACGTCCAACGGCTGGTCGGTCCGCATTTCGACGTAGTCGATTCGCTGGGCGCGGCAGCCTCGCTTGACGTCGCGCAGGAACTTGCCGAACTCCGCCAGGTAGGCCTTTCGCAGCGCCCGGGGGTCGGTCAACAGTTCGGGCCATTCCTCCAGCCCCTTGAACAACGTCGGTTGGCGGAAGGGGAAGTCGAGCTCGGCCGGGTCGAGCACGTGAAACAACACCACCTCGTGCCGGCGGTGGCGAAAGTGCTTCAGTCCCGCCAGCATGCTGGGCACGTCGTCGAACAGGTCGCTGAACACGATCACGATGCCGCGCTTCTTCAGCCGTTCCGCCAGGTCGTGGAAGATCGGTCCGGTGGCCGTCTTGCGCTGCGGCGCCGACTCCTCCATGACGTGCAGCAAGTGCTTGAGGTTCGAGGGATTGCTGTTGGCCCGTACCAGGGCGCGGATTTCGTCATCGAACGTGACCAGCCCGACGCTGTCTTGCTGCTGCAAGATCAAGTAGGCCAGCGCCGCGGCGACGCACTGAGCGTATTCCAGCTTCGACAATGCGGCCGCGTCGCTCTTGTAGAGCATGCTCTCGCTGGTGTCGAGCAGCAGGTAACTGACGAGGTTGGTTTCTTCGTCGTACTGTTTGAGATAGTATTTGTCGGTCTTGCCGAATACCTTCCAGTCGACGTGCCGGAGGTCGTCGCCCGGCACATACTCGCGGTGCTCGGCGAACTCGATCGAAAAGCCGTGGTAGGGGCTGCGATGCACGCCCGACACGTACCCTTCGACGATCAAGCGGGCGCGCAGCTCCAAGCCTTGCAGCTTAGCCAGCATCCGCGGATCTAAATATTTCTGGTAGTTTTCCACTGTGGGCCGCCTCTTCATCGGCCGGCGGGATGACTTCGATGAGGTTGCGGATGATGTCGTCGGGCTTGACCCCCTCGGCCTCGGCGTTGAAGTTGGTGATGATCCGGTGCCGCAGCACGGGATGGGCCACCGCTCGGACGTCTTCGCAGTTGGCGTAGAACCGGCCGTGCAGCACCGCCCGCGCCTTGGCGCCCAGCACCAGAAACTGGCTGGCTCGCGGCCCGGCGCCCCAACTGACATAGTTCTCGACGAACTCGGGCACCTCGCCCTTCTCGCGTCGCGTGAGGCGAGTGAACTTGAGCGCGTAGCGGCTCACATGGTCGGCGACCGGCACCTTGCGGACGATCCTTTGCAGGGCCAGGATCTCGTCGGCGGTGAGCGTGGATGTGAGCTGGTGGACCACCTCGGACGTGGTCCGCTTGATGATCTCAAGCTCCTCTTCCTCGTCGGGATAATCGACGTGGATATTGAACATGAAGCGGTCGAGCTGGGCCTCGGGCAGCGGGTAGGTGCCTTCCTGCTCGATCGGGTTTTGCGTGGCCAGCACGAAGAACGGCTCGGCCAGCATGTGCCGCTTGCCGCCCACAGTGACCTGGTGTTCTTGCATCGCCTCCAGCAAGGCCGCTTGTGTCTTGGGTGGGGTGCGGTTGATTTCGTCGGCCAGCAAGACGTTGGCGAAGATCGGCCCCTCGAGGAAGCGGAATTCGCGCGTGCCGGAGAGCTTGTCTTCTTGGATCACCTCGGTACCCGTGATGTCGGAAGGCATCAGGTCGGGTGTGAACTGGATGCGGCTGAACTTGAGTGAGAGCGTGTCGGCCAAGGTACGGATCATCAAGGTCTTTGCCAGGCCGGGCACGCCCACCAGCAGACAATGCCCGCAGGCGAACATCGCCACCAGCAATTCTTCGATCACGCTCTGTTGGCCGACGATGACCTTGGAGAGTTCGCCGCAGATGCGTCGGTAGGCGTCGTTGAGGCGCTGTACGGCTTGTACGTCGTCGTCGTGGAGCATGAGGCTGGCGAGGGGTGGAGTGATGAGTTGTGAGTGGTTTTTCCTTGTACCACGCTCCTGCGTGGGAACACATCTTCGGCCGCTCCGCGGCCCCGTGCTGACCGAGCGCCACTGGCCACGCGGTGCGTCGGTGGAGCAATTGACGACGGTACTCGGCTGCTTAGGATTTGATCCTGGAGAATTTCCCGGCCTAATATGTCGCCTTTCGCTCCGTGAAAGGCGACAAACAGTGCCCAACGGCCAACGAGCTCGGGAAATTAATTAGGACCGAATCCTGACTGCCTTCTGCCGCCTTTCCCTAGTGCCTACTATAACCTGTTGAGCTCCCGGCGAAATCCACCCATGGCGTGGTCCCTCCTTTCATCTGTTGCTTGCCGCCGCCGTCTTCTCCGTGGCCCGCGGCCGGGCCGTGTGCGAACGCAGCGCGAATAGTTCCTTGTGGGTGGAGATCAAAAGGGTATCGCCGGCAATCAGCAGATTGCCGCCGATCCGCACATCGCGGGTGCCCAACTCGACTTCCTGCAGCTTGGCGCCGGTGCGCTGGTCGAAAACAAAGATTTTGGCGGCGGTCGGCCAATAGACTTTGTCGCCGGCCAGCACGCCGCGGCCAAAACCCTTGGGCGTTGGTCCATCGGGCCATTGGCCGTTCGGCGGTCCGCTGAGCTTGCCGCTGCGCGTGTTGATCCACCAGAGCTTTTCGCCACTGGCCAGCAGGTTGCCCCCCCCGACACCCAGCAAGTGGATCGCGTCCTCGGTCAAGGGCGCGTGCCAAAGCAACGTACCGGTCGGCGCGTCGAGGGCGAAGATCGTCAGGCTGTCGGCCGGCGCGCAATAGAGCACGCCGTCGTCGTAGAGACAGGGGGTCAAGTCGCGATAGAAGTGTTTCGCCTGGTCGCCCAAATCCACCTTGCACGCGCGCGGATAGCGAAACACCCAGCGGGTCTGGCCATCGCGGGCTTCGATCGCCGCCACGGCGCCCAGGTTCGTGTTGTAATAGAGCATGCCCCGCTCGAGCGTGAGCAGGTTGTGGGTGATTTCGGGATAGGCGCCTTGCGCCAAGGTTCCGGCTCCGGCTACTAATCGCTGCCAGCGAAGGCGCTTCAGGTCGGCGTCGTAACAGGCCACGTGGGCCTGCGGGTGGGCGCCGCTTTGGCGCAAACCGACAAACACGTTTTCGCCATCGGCCACCGGCGATCCTTCGAAGGCCCACGGCTCGCCCGGGGGTCTGGTTTCGCCGATCTTGTACCCCTGGCGGGCAAGGTCGATCACGACCAGTTTACCGCCGTTGCCGACCGCGGCCGGGTGCCCCAGATGGTCGCTCGCGCGGCTCGTCACCGGATCGCCCAGCCGGGCGTAGAGCCGGTTTGCGTAGGCGGTCATCGTGAACCTGGCCACCCCCAGGCAGTTTGCCGGGCCACGGCGTGCTTCACCCACGAGTTGCTTTTCGCGATTTTCCAGCGATGGATAGATCACCGGGTCGTTACCCACCGCCGCCGCTCCGGTGCGCACATCGAATGCCGAGATTTCGTCGCGATCGTTGATCAGCACCCAGTTGCCTACCACCAAGGGAAAGTAGCTCAACGGCTCGCTCTTCCTTTCGGCGACCCGTTTGGGAGTCAGTGGAATATCGCCAGGGGGTGTTTCTTTGAGCTTCGCTTCCCAGGCTCGTACGCCAATCTCGATCGCCGTGGGAATGACCTTGTTGCGCGCGGGCGAGCCCGCGAAGGTTGGCCAGTCGCCGTTGATGGGAGCCCGCGGCCAGGAGGCGCTGTCGTCGAGAAGCTTGCCGAGCGTTTCAAGATAAGGCGCCTTGCGGCCGGCGAAACGCCCCTCGGCCTCGCCAAACTCGCGGGCGAAGGCGTCCAAGCCGGCGCGGGCCAGCTCGCGGTCACCCTCCAGAATCATTACCCATACGAGGCGCGCCTTCACACTGGCAAGTTCGAGATCGGTGTCGGGATAAACGAGCCAGGTGGCAGTGCCCTCGGCCTGGGCCACGGCCGGCGCCTGCCGCGCCCAATACCAGGGAGGCAAGATCTTCTCCCAATAGCCGCGGGCGTTGCCAAAGTCTGCTTGCTCCAAGGCGATTTCGCCCAGGGCCAACAACGCGTCGTCGCCCCATGAGCTGCAAAAGAGCTGTTCGACCACGTTCAGCAGCAGTTGCTTGTCGCGATTCGCCACGCCCGTCTCGTACCAACGGCGTGCTTGCGGGTCGACCCGGCTACGGTAGAGCGCCAACGCGTCGGGAGGCAGTTCGGCGATCTGCAGGTGGCAAAAGTCGCGCACGCTGACATACCGCCGCGGCGTGTAAGCGACCACTTTGCCGCCGTGGTCTTCGGTCAGTTTTCGCAAGCCCTCGACGGCCTCTTCCCATTGTTGGCCGGCCACGGCCTCCTTGATCAGTTGCAAGTGGGCCTTGGTGGCCAGATCGGCCAGGTCGAGGTCGACGTCTTCGGTGAGTTTGACGTGCGTCGGGTACAACACCTGGCCGGTCGCCCGTGGCAAGGCGACAAACCACGCCAGCAGGACGAACCATGCCGTCGTAAGCCAGATCGCCCGGCGGACACGGCCCATGCGTTTCATCCTTAAAGTGATTTACGCCACCCACTTTAGTATAGGTTGGATGGCAATCGGGTGAAAGGTATCTCCGCTCAATCGAAACGGATTGGCTGGCGGTTCTTCAGCCGCCCGGCCAACATCGCCTTCGTGTTTCCCGAGCCCGGCCGTGCCCGTCTCCTTTGTGGCTGGCGAGTGGCTGGGCAAATGGCGTCCCCATTCGCTTGGCGTCGTGGTAGAATATCGAAATGGAAACCGTGGTGAAAAACGTCAGGGATCTGGATCAGACCGATCGCTCGGCATTGGAGCGGTTTGTCGGTTATCAACTGCGCGAAACGCAGCAGGTCATCGGGAACGTCGTCAATCTCGACCTTGGCCCTGCCGGCCCGGCATCGCCTGACGGCAAGGGCGTTGCCGAGGTGCCGGACTGGTGGAAAATCTATGACGGCCTCAGCGACAAAGAAGTGGACGAGCTCGATCAAGCAATCCGGCAACGGGCGGATTTGACTCGCCATTTCGAGTAGCCGATGACTCCCGCCTTGCTCGACACCGACATGCTCTCGGAGCTGATCAAGCTCCAGAATCCGACGGTGCGGCAACATGCGGTGGATTATACCCAACAGTTTGGCCAACTCTCCTTCTCGTTCGCCCCAATCGCAAGGGCAAGGGAAACACGACTCGCAAGTTCTCCCAGCGAGGTCCAATCCTGGTCATCCTGTCAGTTGTTCGGCGTCGTCATTTCGGGATGAGCATTATTCGTCGACACTTTTTGGACAGGATTCCAGGATGGGATTCAGGACGGCCGGCACTGCCCGCGGCCGATCCGCCAATCGTCCAATTCGTATGATTCGTGGATTTTCCTCCGTTGCTTCGTGGCCGATTGCGACGCGCGTGCTCACACGCCGAATTCAGTTCCTCCCGTACCCTTCGAGGATGCGGCCGATGCCGAACAGGCACACCGAAAACGCCAGAAGTGCGAGCATCTGCCCCAAACTGATGCGATCGAAAACCTGAAGCACGATCGCCACCGGCGGCAACACGAGCCCCAGACGTTGCAGGTTGCGACCGAATGCGCGCATGAATTCCGGCTAGCTCCGCGGCAAGATTGATAGGCAGTTCGCCGCCATCTTAACGCAGCCAGTCGCCGGCGGGCAGGGGATGGCCTCGCGGCCGGCGCGGGAGTAGGCTTAAGCGGTTGAGGAAGGCGAGTCCACACTACGGCAACGACGCGGACTGAAGTCCACGCGACGATACTAACGCCGATCGCCCTTGATACACCCATGAAATTCTGGACCACGTTCGGCCGAAGTTGCCGGCTACGCTGCCCGTGTTGCGGACGCGGCCGGTTGTTTCGCGGTTGGTTCGCGATGGAACCGGTCTGTACGGGCTGCGGTTTGAAGTACCAGCGCGAGCCCGGCTATTTTCTGGGCTCGATTTACTTCAACTACGGCCTGACGGCATTTCTGGTTACCGTCGGCTATTTCGCCGCCTTCTTCGGCACGGACCTGCCGCAACCGCTGGTGCTCTGGTCGCTGACCGCGTTCTGCGTATTGTTTCCGCTATGGTTCTTTCGTTATGCCCGCAGCCTTTGGGTCGGAATGGATCGCTACTTCGACCGCTCGGACAACCCGCCGAACGGCGAGCAGGAGTAGCGCTCGCATTTCGTGCCCGGTCGCTTCATAGGCGAGACAAACCACGAATCGGAACAAGAAAGCGGCGGATTGCAGCGGGCGTCTCGCACCCGGTAGAATGTTCTTCGCTGACAGAACAAGACCGGGTTCGCAATTCGCCCGACGGTGTCGGGCAGATTTGCGCACTGGGGTCCGCCAACGCCGCCGGCAGCTTAGCTCGTGCCTCGAATTTGCCCGACACTGTCGGGCAAATCTCCCACGCGAGGTAAAAGCCTCGCATCTTCTGTAGCCCCTGACGTGAATACCCACGGCCGTGTTTCGCCGCTAAGTCTCTGGCCAATTGAACCAGCAACGCCTCTCCGTATTCCGCCCGTGCTTTGCCTCCTTGCTCGTATTCCACGATCCGCCGGCCAATTTCCCAGTATGTCGCCGCTAAAATGCTGTTCACCACCCGGGCCGAGGACCGCCAAGCCTGGTCGAGCAATCCGGAGATACCCGTCACCAGCCCGCCGTAGCCGCGAGGCAGGGTGATTCAATAGCCCAGCGGCCCCCACCCACTCCGCATCTTCCTCGAAGGGCAGTCAGTGATGCGGCATGTCGACGGTCCGGCGCGAGCAAGCCACTATTTGCAGTGGCCGCGCGAGTCCAGGGATCGGCGCGGATTTCAATCGCTGGCGAACGCTTGGCGGCCGTTGTACGATGGCGTGCTCCCTGGGGCAATTCAATGAAGGGGTACGCGATGCCCTCTTCAGATCTCAATCGTGACCTGGAACCGCGCCCGAAGAATCTGACAAGGGAACATAAACGTTGCGGACGGGCCTTTACGAACATCTTCTCACTCTTGCGCTCGAGCGGGACCTGGAGCTCCTACCCGATCCGCGCTTATACGACTTGGCGCCGGTTGATCCGGAGGATTCACACGCGGCCATTGCGCAGTTCTTAGAGCACGTTCTTGCAAGCCGTCTGTCAACGTTTCGTGGCGCGGAAGCCGCCGAAAATCAAAAGCGGTTGGTCGATCGCGTCATCGGCGCGCTGATCGAGGAGGCAGCTCTGAGCTCGGCAGAGCAGTTGAGTATTGCGACTCCGCTAAGGAAGCTCCTGGCGATTCATGCTTTCCCGCGAGATGGGTCGCCGGAGCGACCGGACACGCCGCTGGCACGCTCGGCATTGCTTACCGGGACGCGCCTCGATCCCAGCCTCGGAAGCCAGCTTCGCAAAGAGATCGCCTCGGCGGACCACGTCGACATCCTGTGCTCTTTCATCAAATGGAGCGGCTTGCGTGTGCTCATCGACGATCTGCGGGCGTTGGCCGAGCGTGCGGCGACCGATGGTCCAATGATTCGAGTGATCACCACGACGTACATGGGCGCAACCGATCCGCGAGCCGTCGAGGTGTTGAGCAAACTGCCCAACACGGAAATTCGTGTCAGCTACGACACCAAGCGAACGCGGCTGCACGCCAAGGCGTATTTATTTCACCGCCGCACGGGTTTCGGCAGTGCGTACGTCGGATCGGCCAATTTGTCGAACGCAGCATTGTCCGAGGGTCTGGAGTGGACGACAAAGATCAGCCAGTACGAACTGCCCTACATGTGGAGCAAGATCGCCAGCACGTTTGAAACGTACTGGCAAGACGATGAATTCCAGGTTTTTCAGTCGGGTGCGCCTGAGCGCCTGCGCCGCGCGATTCGTATCGAACGTACCGCCGCCGAAGAACCGGGCATGAACGTCAACTTCGATCTGCGTCCGTATCCATTCCAGGAAGAAGTTCTGGACATGATCGCGGCCGAGCGGGAGGTCCAGGCGAAGTTTCGGCACCTCATCGTTGCGGCGACCGGCACCGGCAAGACGATGATCGCCGCCTTCGACTATGCTCGGATGTGCAGGGAGACTGGCCAGCGGCCATCCCTGCTGTTTGTCGCGCATCGCGAGGAAATTCTCCGCCAGGCACTCGGTTCGTTCCGAGGCGTGCTGCGCGACCAGAATTTCGGAGATCTGCTGACGGGGGGTCGCGAGCCGGAACAAAATCGTTATCTGTTCTGCTCGATTCAAAGCTTTAACTCGCGGGAGCTTTGGCAACGCCCGCCCGATGATTTCGCGTACGTGGTCGTCGACGAGTTTCACCACGCCGCCGCGCCCAGCTATCGTCGATTGCTCGATCATGTCAGCCCCAGAGTTCTTCTGGGGCTCACCGCGACACCAGAACGCTCCGACCAACTCGACGTTTTGAAATGGTTCGGAGGCCGCACCAGCGCCGAGATTCGATTGCCCGATGCGATCAACCGCCGCTTGCTTTGTCCCTTCCAATACTTTGGAGTGGCCGACTCGGTCGACTTGGACAGCCTGACATGGCAGCGAGGCGGATACCGGTTGGAAGATCTCGAGCGCGTCTACACGGGGAACGACGTGCGAGCCCGGCTCATCCTCGACAAGGTCCACGAGATTCTGCTGAACCCATTGCAGTGTCGGGGGCTGGGGTTCTGCGTCAGCATCGCCCATGCGGAATTCATGGCCCGATTCTTCAATGAAAATGGATTGCCGTCCGTTGCGCTCACCGCCGATTCATCCGACGAATTGCGATTGGCCGTACAGAATCAGTTGCGGACTCGCGCCCTTAACTTCATCTTTGTCGTGGATCTCTACAACGAGGGGGTCGACATACCCGAAGTCGATACCCTGTTGTTCCTTCGACCGACCGAGAGCTTGACGGTGTACCTGCAGCAATTTGGCCGTGGACTTCGTCTCCACGACGATAAGGAATGCCTCACGGTTCTCGACTTTATCGGGGCGCAGCGGCGCGAGTTCCAGTTCGCGGCGCGCTTTCGAGCCTTGAGCACCAGGCCCGCCGGGCGACTGGATCACGAAATCGCGAACGGGTTTCCGCACCTGCCAAGTGGTTGCGTTGTGCGGTTGGAACGCGTGGCCCAACAAAGGGTTTTGAATAACGTTCGCCAGTCCATTCGTCTGCTGCGACCAAGGATGGTCGGCAGCATTCGGGACTTGGGGCGTTATCTCGGTAGGGTTCCGACATTGTCCGATGCACTCGATTACCTCGATACCTCGTTGGACGAACTGTTGAAGCGAGGGCTTTGGTCACGACTCTTGGCCGACGCTGGGCTGGTCGACGCGCCGCACGATCCAGATGAGGAACGATTAGCCAACGGGCTGCATCGACTTTCCCACGTAAATTCCGCAGATCAGATTCGGCAGTGGATGGCGCTTCTGGCGGGCGAAAATTCCTCGCCGTCGATCGAACAGAATCGTCTCTTGGAAATGCTCCACGTGACGCTTTGGGGTAATCGGAGTCAGGAGTGGTCGATCGATGAAGCGGAACAGCGCCTTCGGCGCAACCCCGCCGCCATGAGTGATCTTCGAGCAATTCTCGTGCATCAGCTCGTGCATACGCCGGTGCTCCATGCGGGCCGGTTGCCCCATCTTTCCGGGCCACTAACGATCCACGCCCAATTTACGCGCGATGAGATCCTCGTAGGTCTCGGGCACTGGTCACTCGCTCGTCGTCCGGACCTACGTGAAGGGGTACTGCACATGGCCTCGTCGAGGTTGGATGCGTTCTTCGTGACACTACAAAAGACCGAGGAAGATTATTCGCCGACGACGATGTACGAGGATTACCTCGTCTCGCACGATCAATTCCATTGGCAATCGCAGAGCAACACTTCTGCCGAGTCACCCACCGGAAAGCGCTACATTCACCACCGACAAATGGGCTATTCGCCGCTGTTCTTTGTCCGTGAAACGCGGACACTGCCGTCGGGGTTGTCGGCCCCCTATGCGTATCTGGGGCCAGGTGAATTTGTGTCACACACCGGGAGTCGGCCGATGAGCATCGTCTGGAAACTGCGACATCCTGTCCCCGCGCGCCTTTTCCGAGTCATGGCCCGCCAGAACGTAGGCTGAGTCCGCCAATCCTGGGCCGTCGCAGCGCGAGCAGTTCATTTGGACAGGATTGGAGGATGGTCAGGATGGGCTTGGAAACGTCGCCCGGCGAAACGTTTATCGAGCGGCGTCAAAAACCTCGCCCACAGCAACCGAAAACTCGGGCCTCAAGACCGATGTTGCCGATTGCCCGCGCCGATAGGTACCTGCTTCTTCGTAGACCTCTCCGCTCAAACAGAGGACGGTGATCGTTTCGGATTGCGGGTTGACGATCCAGTATTCTGGAACACGGGCTTCGGCAAAGTCGCCGCGTTTGTCAACCAGGTCCCGCTCCGGCTTGTCTCCGCTGACGACTTCCAGGGCCAGGTCGGCGCCGACCCAGAAGCGATCTTGACCGCGCGGGTCACTGTGCGACAGCAACAGCAGCAAATCAGGCTCGCGGAACTTGCCCGGCCGAATTCGCAGCCGCAATGGCGCGAATAGTACATTACCGCCTCGAGTCTCGAAATAATTGAAGAAGGCGAGGAAAAGAAACTTCAGCAGCATCTGGTGTTTTTTCGTGGGCATCGAGAGCACTTCCACGAACCCATCGGTGAACTCGATCAGCCGGCTGCGGTGGTCTGTGAGGACGAGGTACTCTTCGTCGCTCCATTCCCCTTGACGCGGGAGGATTTCCTCGAGCACATCCTTCCATTCTTGAGTAAGCGAACGCTCGGTCGCGCTGTGCGCTTCAGTTCCCATGCCGTCGCTTTCAAAAACGGGCCTTTCGCGGGCGAATTGAATTCGGGCCGCCTACCCCTAAGTCTAGCGGCGGCAACTCCATCAAGCAACGCCCGCAATGCGCCCGTCTTGCCCGCAGACACGATTGAAAGACTCGATTGAAGACACGCAGTTCTCGCGGCCTTCCACCAATTCTGAAGGCAAGTCCTGCCTTCGGTAGGGCAGATCGCGCCCACCAGACCGTCGATCGTCCCGGCCGACAACAGCCTGATCAGCAGCCTCACCGCCGACGACTTGACGTTATTGTTGAGCTGAGCCGCGGGTTGGGGTTGGTCCCAGGATCAATGGCTTCGTGTTCCAGCCGCGCTGAAAAAATCGCGGCTCCATCCGGTAATAGGTGTAGTCCGTCGCTGAATTGCGAGTCATCGCACCAATCGCGCGCATCGACGACTTGGATACAATACTCTTCCTTGAGTTCGGACAAATAGGCATCCAATTTTCGCAGCATGTCGGGGGAGTAGCAGCGACGAAAGGCGTCGCCCTCGGGCATCAAGACCACGGTGGCGTCGATTCGTTCGCGCCGGCATAGATCCAACATTTCGCTCACGGTCCGCCGCGCCGGCCCGCTGACTTCGAAGCCGTTGAAGCCTTTGGCGTAGTACCCGGCAAAAATGTCGGAAATCCGCCGGCGTTCCTGTTCTCCAGGCGCCTGACGCCGATAGGGCAGCCATCCGTTGGCATCGATTTTGACCCCGAAGACCTCGTCGCAACGATGTGCGTCGTCGAGCCAATCGCGCGCTATTCGCTGCAATAACGCCGTGCGAAGCGAGTAACAAGGAACCAAACGCGATCGGAACCAACTCTGGAAAGCCGCGTCGGGCCTGCAACCGCATCGTCTCAGCACCTGAAGATCACGCCAATCGAGCCGCGTTACGTCGAGACCACACGCGTCACAAAACGCCGGAGTCTGGTGCAACAAGGGGGGAAGAATTTCGATGAATAATCGATCGGGACGGATGCCGGCCTCCAGCAGCCGGCGCAAGCAAATCAATTCGTAGGTGGTTCCAATTGCGGTGATTCCGAAGTTGAACGCGCGTATTGCCGGTCCCGGCGGAAGAGTGGGTCGAAAGCCGTAGACGGTGCGCGAGGTGCCTAAGGCCAATAACAGAGGCTCTACTTGCTTTTCAGCGGCTTGGGACTTCAGCGATTCCAGTTTGCGACCGTATTCCGGGTCACGCAGGCCAGGATCGAATTGATCCATGGCGATATCAAGGCCCAATTGCATCCCGACGAAGACCAGCAAACACGATACAAGGGCGGTGCGGCTACGGCGGTCGCACGCGCCGCGATGGTACCCCGATGTAAGCGCGTGACCGCCGTCGGACACTGAGATCTCTTGAATCGTTACCACGATTCTGCATCCTCCATGAGCTAAGCGACGCACCTAGGGCGATTCGTTGGGGCGCATCCTTGCCCGTTGTCGAGCGAGGTTTGGTATTCAACATCACTTATCGCGTCATTTCGGTTGGGCCGTTGAGCCTGGCCGTCGCGCGACGCTGGCCGCTGGGTCGTCGCGTTTTGCGGTCAGCCAAGGGCGCAAGCGATCTCCCGTGAACATCGCCGAAAAGTGGTCGGCGCCTTCACGCAGCAAATGCTGGGCGTCGCCAAATTCGGTGTCACCGCACCATTCGCGAGTATCGAATAGCGGAACGTCGCATTCGACGCACAGGGCGTCGAGATAGGCTTCGACGCGTGCGTGGGTGCGACTGGCGAAGGTCCGCCGGTACTCACTTTCCTCGGGCATGATCACCAGCGCAGCGTCGATTTGCCTGCTGCGGCAGACCTCGAGCATTTCTCGCAGGGCGCGATCGGGCGCGTCGGAAATCGCGTAGTCGCGAAGTGCGCACTCGTAGGCCGCCACCGTCTGAAGGCTTCGCTCGTGCCGTACAGAATCGCTGGGCGCCTCCCAGGGATAGGGAACCCAGCCGAGCTGGTCGGTTTGAGTCAAGCCCTGAGGATCGGGTTGCGGCGTTTCCGACAACCATCGAGGCGCCGCGCGGGAGATCAACGCGTATCGATACCGGTGGCAAGTCGCGATCCGCAACCGCAACCACTGGGCGTACAGCCTTATTGGGCTGGCCGTGAAACGGCGTAGTACGGCCAGGTCGCGCGCATCGCAGCGTTCGACCACAGGCGCCAGCACAAAGCTCAGGTCGGGGACGTCATGCAAAAGGGGCGGATGCACCTCGATCAAAACAGTCGTGGGAACGATGCCCTCGTCGAGCAGGCGGTTCAGGTACACCAGCTCGTAGAACGGACCTCCGCCGAGCACACCGAAATTGAATACGAGCGGCTCGGTCTCCGAGGGCACCTGCTGTGCGTTCACGCTGGAAATGGCTCCGGGCCGCAACCCATACACCGTCCGTGATGTGCCCAGTGCCAAGACCAAGGGTCGGTGGGGGTGTTCTGTGACTTGTGCCCGAAGCAACGACAGTTTCCGGCCATATTCCTGGTCGCGCAAGCCGGGCTCCCAACGGTCGATGATCCACGAAAAGAGACACTGGAAACCGATGAACGCCGCCAAGGTCCATATGAGCACTGCGAAAGCGTGGCCGGCCATTGGCCGGGCGCGAACGAGCGGCGGTCGGCGAACGATCGTCCGGATGACGCGGTTTCCAGTTGGAATCATCGCTGGTTCTTGCCTTGGAATTACAAATGTACCGGGACTCGCGAGCGTTCCGCGTTTGCAGATCGGGCGCTCGGAATTACTAGCGTCGTCGTGACTCGTTTTGAATCCGTTCGGCCAATCGTGTTGCGTTGCCTTCACCGCCCACGGGGGTTGGGTCGTTGTGGTCTAGCCAAGGCCCGACGGCGTCGTGCTCGAACCGCGCCGTGAACGACGCGGCCCCCTCCGGCAACAGGTGCTGGCCGTCGAAAAACTGGCCATCGCCGCACCAGGCCCTGGCGTCGAACACCGCGACGCCGTACTCGTGGCTGAGGTTCTCCAGGTATTCGCCCAGCCGGGCTTGGGCCTCGCTCGGGTAGCGCTCGCGAAATCGCCTACCCTCGGGCATCAGGAACAAGGCGGCCGTAATTCGCCTGCTGCGGCAAAGATCCAGAATTTCGGCCAACGCCCGGCGCGGGCCTTCAGTCACTACGAAATCATCCAGCGCTTGGGAGTAAAGACCAACGGTTCCGGTCTCCACCCGCTGTCGTTCCTGATCATCGTGCGTGCGAATCGGGAACCGCGCCCATCCATCGACGTTGGTGTCTTGCAGCAGGAGCTCGTCGCGGCGCCGCGCGTCGCTATTCGACCACCGCGGGGCGAATCTCCGCAAGATCGCCACGCTGTGAGCCTGGCATGGCACCAACGACGTCGGCAGCCATTTCAGCCAGAGCTTGATCGGTTCAATGTCGCAACGGGCCAGCACGCGCACGTCGCGCCAATCCAAACGCCGCACATCCACCGCCTTCGTCTCACACCAGTCGCGCGTCTGGTGCAATAGCGGCGGATGGATCTCGACCAACAGCCGTTGGGGGTGAAAACCCGCGTCCAATAGCCGGTGCAGGTACATCAACTCTTGTAGAGGGCCGGTGCCTGTGATTCCGAAGTTGAATTGCCAAGGTGGAGTCTTCATCGGCCCTTCCAAGCCGGCATGAGGGCAGAAACCAAAGACGGTTCGCGACGTGCCCAGCGCCAGAAGTAACGCACGATCGCCCTGTGCCGCCTGGGCCAGGCGCAGCAGTGCAAGTTTCCGGCCGTACTCCGGGTCGCGCAGACCAGGCTCCCAACGGTCGATGATCCACGAGACGCCGGCTTGCAGCGTTGCGAAAGCCACGAGCCCCCATCCGATCGCCGCGCGTCCACGCATCGCGAATGTACGGGCAGCCATACGCCTATTTCACCGTCGTGACTCGGTCTGTGGAGCAGGTTTTCGACATGCTTCGCGAAGCGGAGCTCGTGAAAGTTCCGATGAGCTCGTTTTTCTCGAAATGCTTACGAATTCCGCTGCGACTCAGAATTGGAAGTAAATGAAGGCTTTGCCGGCGTCGGGCGCCAGCAAGAGGGCCAAGGTCAGCACCATCGCGTAGCTCATACCGAGCACGGGCGCTGGCAGCCGTGGAGCAAGTTTTCGCCAAATACCCGACGCCACGGCCACGTGCGCCACGAGCACCACGACCGCCAGCACGATCAGGCTCTGTTTGTGCAGCGGGAGGCCCATGCCGGTCTGCGCAGTGAACAAACGGTGGAACATCTCCGCCGCCGCGGTGAACGTGGTGGCCCGGAAGAAGATCCAAGCGAGTGAAACGGTAAAGAAAGTCAGCGCGATTCGCCCGGCCGTGCCGGGAAGTGTGGCCAAGATCGCCGTAATCCGCGGCCGCACGAGACAAAATTCGCGGAACGCGCGGTGCCCGATCAATAGCGCTCCGTGCAGCACGCCCCAGACCACGAAGGTCCAGCTCGCCCCGTGCCATAGCCCGCCGAGCGTCATGGTGATCATCAGATTGCGGTTAATCTGCCAGCCCGTGCCGCGGCTGCCGCCTAATGGGATGAAGAGGTAATCTCGCAGCCAGCTCGAAAGCGAAATGTGCCAGCGACGCCAGAACTCGGAGATGTTGGCCGAGGCGTACGGCATATCGAAGTTCTTCGCCAGTTTGTAGCCCAAGAGATGCGCTGAGCCGAGCGCCATGTCGGTGTAGCCCGAGAAGTCGCAATAGATTTGCAAGGCGTACGCCAGGACGGCCAGCCAGGCGGCCGAAGTACGATACTGCTCCGGATTAGCGAAGATCGGGTCGGCGAACATTGCCATCCGGTCGGCGATCGCAAGTTTCTTGAACAAGCCCATCAAAAAGAATTGCGTGCCGAGCTGCATGCGGGCCCAGTCCCAGTGCTTGGTGCGGCGGATCTGCGGGAGGAAGTCGCGTGCCCGCACGATCGGCCCGGCCACCAGGTGCGGAAAAAACGTGATGAAGAGCATGAAGTGGGCCAGGTTCCGTTCCGCCCTCACGTGCCGCCGATAGACATCGACCGCGTAGTTGATCGCCTCGAACGTGTAAAACGAAATACCGATCGGCAGGATCACCTTCAACAGCGGCAGGGAGGTGGTCGAACCGGCGGCGTGCATGGCTTCTTCGAGCGAGCGCAGAAAGAAGTTGGCGTACTTGAAATAGCAGAGCAGCCCCAGGTTGGCGATCACGGTGACGCTCAGCAGCAGCTTTCGCCGCCGCGGGTTGTCACCCGCGTCCATACCACGGGCCACGAAGTAGTCGATCGTCGTTGAAACGCCGATGATCAACGCCAGCCATTGGTTCCAACTGGCATAGAAGTAGAAGCTGGCGGCGAGTAACAGGTAAACCCGCGCCGCGCGCCAGGGCATCGACCAGTAGACCACGAACACCAGCGTGAAGAACAACAGGAATTGTTCCGAGCAAAACAGCATGGCGCGTTTCCTTGCCTTCCTATTCCGGCGACCTGGAGTTGGGGTCGCGGATTGTATCGGATGAGCCGGGCGGATCAAGGCCGATTTGAAAGTCGCGGCTCGGAAATCGATTTTTGCGGCATCGAGAGAGGCCAGCCGAGGCGCGCAGCACCGCCGCTTTCGGATTGCCGTCTTGACAGTTTGCGCGGGGTCAAATATGGTTCGCCGGTTTAGCCCAAGTATCCAGTCTGAAACCCGAATCGCGAGCGCGAAACTCATGTCAGATTCCGCTCAGCTCGATGTCGAAGCGACGATCAAGTCGTTTCCGTGCTATGCCGGTTCGCCGTCGCCCGATCATGTGATCGACTACCTCGGCACGCGGACTCGGGCCGCCTACGTGCGGGGATTGAAAGGCGGAACCATCGAAGGTTTTCCACTGCCGATGAACTTTCACGCAACGGCGCTGGAATGGGCCGGGGCGCTCGCCGCGGTAACCGACGCGGCGGACGAGCTCATCGCGGTCGAGTTGGGCGCAGGCTGGGCTCCCTGGCTGGTGTCGGTAAACCGTGCGGCGCGATTGCGAGGAATCGCCAAACTTCGCCTGATGGGCGTCGAGGGGTCGCGAAAACACTGTGAGTACATGCGCACCCATTTCGCCGATAACGGACTCGACCCCGATGAGCACGCGCTCCTCCACGGTGTCGTGGCGCCGAGCGACGGCATGGCGGAATTTCCGGTCCTTGAAGATCCCGCCGTCGATTGGGGGACATCCGCCCTGTTGCCCGTCCATCGAGCCAAGGGCAAACGCGCCTCGCACCTGCGCGGCTTGGGCCGCCGGCTCGCAAACGCGGTGCTTAAACCATTTCATCCGGATGAAGGCCTGCCGGCGCGCACCGAACGGCTGCGCTGTTATTCGATCGGCACGCTGCTACGCCCGTTTGAATTCGTTGATCTGGTTCACATCGATATCCAAGGCCACGAGTACGTGGTTCTGGCCGCCGCTCGCGACGTGCTCAAGAAAAAGGTCAAGCGCATCGTGGTCGGCACCCATGGCCGGGAAATCGAGGAGAGATTATTCGAGGAAATGTCGACCGCCGGTTGGCTGCTCGAAGCCGAGGAGAGCTGCCTTTACCGGCAATTGAGCGGCAGGATGTCACTGTGGCGCGACGGCTGCCAGGTTTGGCGAAATCCCGATCTTGCCCGGTCCTGCGGGTCTGCGCACGCGGCTGCCTGACGCCGCAACCAGTCGATTTCGCCGCCCCGGCGCGCGAATGGGCGACTCCCGCGGCCTTCCGCCGCGAGAAATTCGCGACGGCCGAATGACGCTCTTGCGGTGCCTGCCGATCCTGCTTGCCGCGCTAATTTATCCGGCGGTAGGGCAAGGCGGTATGCTGATCGGCCGAGCCGTGACCGTGGCGGCCGCAGTGAGAATCCTTGTCGGGCAGGTCGCTTGACAGGAACCGGAGAACGACTTCAAATCATCATTCTGCCTTTATTCAACCTATCGAGAGCGAGCCATCTTGAAAGACTTCGAATACGCGGCCGCGACAAGCGTCGATGAAGCCGTTAGCTTGTTGGCCGCCCGCGGACCAGGGGCGCGAATCCTCGCCGGCGGGACCGATATCATCGTCCAGTTGCGCGAAGGACTGCGCGCGGCCGACCTGGTGCTTGACGTCAAAAAGATCCCCGAGTTGACGCGGCTCGACTTCGAACCCAAGCGCGGCCTGCGGTTGGGGGCCGCCGTACCCTGCTACCGGATCTACGAGGACATGGTCATCGCCGCCGCTTACCCGGCGCTGGCCGACTCAGCCCGGATCATTGGTGGTTGGCAGATACAGAGCCGCGCCAGCATCGGCGGCAACCTCTGCAATTCATCGCCCGCCGCCGACTCGATCCCATCATTGATCGTTCTGGATGCCACCTGCCAGATCGCTGGACCCACGGGTCGTCGGACCGTGCCCGTCGCCCAATTCTGCACGGCGCCAGGCAAAAACGTGCTGGGCCGCGGCGAGTTTCTCGTGTCGCTGGATTTTCCCGCACCGGTGCCACATTCCGGCTCGCGCTATTTACGGTTTATTCCGCGCAACGAAATGGACATCGCAGTCGTGGGTGCCGGAGCCTGGGTCAGGTTGAACGCCAAGGGAGATACCATTGAACAATCAAATCTGGCACTGGCCGCCGTCGCCCCGATGCCGTTGGCCGCGACCGACGCCGCGATGTGGCTCTCGGGCAAGCCCGCCAGCGACGAGACTTACGCCGAAGCCGGCCGCCTCGCCCGAATGATCGCCAAGCCGATCAGCGACATGCGCGGCCCTGCCGAGTACCGCGTACACCTGGTGGGCGTGCTCATTCAGCGCGCCCTGGCCGCCGCGGTCGAGCGCGCAAGGGCCGGCGCATGACGGTGGCACCATTCCCCGCTCCCAATTCACCCTTCCTCACTCACGACGAATGAAAGCCCACGTAACAACGACGATCAATGGCGAGCGGACCGAGTTCCTTTGCGAAAACCGCCAGAGCCTGCTGGAGGTTCTCCGCGATGTGCTGCAACTGACGGGCTCGAAGGAAGGTTGCAACAACGGTAACTGTGGCGCGTGCACCGTGCTCATGGACGGGGTGCCGGTCAACAGTTGCCTTGTACTCGGCGTCGAAGCCCAGAATGCCACGATTACCACGATCGAAGGCATCGCTTGCGACGGTCACTTACACCCCGTGCAGCAGTGCTTCCTGGAAGATGCGGCCTTGCAGTGCGGCATTTGCACGCCGGGCTTCATCGTCGCGGCCAAGGCCCTCTTGGATCGAAACCCCAAGCCCAGCGAACACGATATCCGTTTCGAGCTGGCAGGTAACCTTTGCCGCTGTACCGGCTACGACAAGATCGTCCGCGCCGTGCAAGACGCGGCGAAGGTCATGGCGAAATGATTGCGCGGGGCAGGTTTCCAACCTGCCGTAGATGTATGTTCTTATGGCAGGTTGGAAACCCGCCCCACTGTTCACGAATTCCGTTACGATCCGAGGAAAAGTTCATGGCGACCGACACGCACCACGAAACGAAGGACCCGAAGGCCGGCAACGGTAAGCCGTTTAAGGTCATCGGTACCCGTCCGATTCGCCACGACGGAGCCGATAAGGTGACGGGCCGGGCGATCTATACCAACGACCTGCAAATGGCCGGCCTGGTGCACGGCAAGATCCTTCGCAGCCCGCACGCCCACGCCAGGATCAAGCAAATCGACACCCTCGCCGCCGAAAAGCTGCCGGGAGTGCTTGCCGTCGTCACCGCGAAAGACCTTCCCGACCTGCGTGACAAGGTGGCCGACCTGGGAGAAGGCCGCGTGAACCTGGCTCATCTGGGCGCCAACGTGTTGGCCCACGGCAAGGCGCTCTACAAAGGGCACGCCGTCGCCGCGGTTGCGGCGATCAATCCGCACGTGGCCGAGGAGGCGCTCAAGCTGATCAAGGTCGACTACGAGCCGCTGCCGGCCGTGACCTGGGTGCTCGACGCGATGAAGCCCGACGCGCCCCTGCTGCATGACGACCTTTACACCGAAGACATGACCGGTCAGCGAGTCAGCCAGAAGGCCAATAACGCGAGCAAGTACCTGCTGTTCGAGGCGGGCGACATTGAAAAGGGCTTCAAGTCGGCGGATCTGGTGATCGAGCGCGAATTCAAGACCGCGACCGTACACCAGGGCTACATCGAGCCGCACGTCTCGACGGCCCATTGGAACGTCGACGGGCACTTGACCATCTGGACCGCGACCCAGGGCGCGTTCACCGCCCGGCAGCAAACGGCCGAGCTGCTGCAGATCGCCATTTCGCAGGTGACCGTGGTTCCCTGCGAGATCGGCGGCGGGTTCGGTGGCAAGATTCCAGTCTACCTCGAGCCCGTGGCGGCGCTGTTGAGCCGCAAGTGCGGCCGGCCGGTGAGAATGGTCATGGGCCGCGCCGAGGTGTTCGAGGGGACCGGTCCCACGCCCGGCTCGTTCGTACGGGTCAAGCTGGGTGCCAAGAAAGACGGCCGCATCGTGGCCGCGCAGGCCTGGCTGGCCTATGACGCCGGTGCCTACCCCGGCGGCATGATCGGGCCGGGCTGCATGTGCGTCTTCAGTTGCTACGATATTCCCAATTACAAGGTCGAAGGCTACGACGTCGTGCTCAACAAGCCCAAGACGGCCGCTTACCGCGCACCCGGCGCCACGCAGGCCGCCTTCGCCGCCGAACAGGTCGTCGACGAGCTGGCTGAGCGGTTGAAGATCGACCCGATCGAACTGCGGCTGAAAAACGCAGCCAAGCAGGGGACCAAGCGCGTTGGTTGGCCCGACTACCCCAAGATCGGCTTTATCGAAACGCTCGAAATCGCCAGGAACCACCCGCACTACAAGTCGCCTTTGCCAGGCAAGAACCGCGGCCGCGGCATCGCCGCGGGATTCTGGTTCAATATCGGCCTGAAGAGCTGCGCGTCGGCCTGCGTCAACCCCGATGGCACCGTCACGCTCGTCGAAGGCTCGACCGACATCGGCGGCTCGCGGACGTCGATCGCAATGCAACTGGCCGAAACGCTCGGCATCACAGCCCATGACGTCCATCCGCGCGTGGCCGACACCGATGGTATCGGTTACACCGACGTCACCGGTGGCAGCCGAGTCACGTTCGCCACTGGTATGGCGGCCTACCAGTGCGGGCTCGACATCCGCCGCCAAATGGCCGAGCGGGCGGCCACGCTGTGGGACTGCAGAGCGGCCAATGTGACCTTCGACGACGGCACATTTTGCTGTTGCGAAAACTCGATCACGTTCAAGGAACTCGCGGCCAAGCTCAACGAGTTGGGCGGTCCGGTGCTGGGCCGCGCGGCCGTCGATCCCGAGGGACCGACCAACGGTTTTGGCCTGAGCATCGTCGACGTCGAGGTCGATCCTGACACGGGCAAAACGACCGTTCTGCGTTACACGGTGTTTCAAGACGCCGGAAAAGCGATCCACCCCAGCTATGTCGAAGGGCAAATGCAAGGTGGCACCGTGCAAGGGATCGGCTGGGCTCTGAACGAAGAGTACTTTTACGACGACCAGGGGCGGATGAAGAACGCGAGCTATCTCGACTACCGGATGCCGACCGCACTTGATCTGCCGATGATCGACGCGGTGATCGTCGAGGTGCCCAACCCCGCACACCCCTACGGCGTGCGCGGTGTCGGTGAGACACCCATCGTCGCCCCACCCGCGGCGTTGGCCAACGCCATCTACCGAGCCACCGGCGTGCGGATGCGCGAGTTGCCCATGTCGCCGCCGAAGGTATGGGCGGCGATGAAGGAAAAAGAGGGTTGAAGAACCCAATGGCTATCGTTCACATTCCCGCGCAACTACGCTCTTTCACTGGCGGCGCAGACCACGTCGACGTCGCCGGTACAAGCCTGCGGCAGGTGATCGCCGCGCTCGAGGCCGCGCATCCGGGCATGGCCGCTCGCCTTGTGCGCGACGATGCGCTCGCGCCCGGATTGGCCGTATCGATCGATGGCGCATTCACCAACCGCGGCCTATTGGCCAAGGTTGGTGTGGAAAGCGAGATCCACTTTTTGCCCGCGATCGGTGGTGGGTAGCGCCCATGGGGTCGTTGCGAAAGCGCACCCAGGCCGTACCCTGCATCAACGAAGAGCCCGCGCCCCTTCGATTAACTCTCCCGCACCTTGCGAGAACAATTCGGCGGCCACGGCCTGCCCCAAGGCAACCGGGTCGGTAACGCCGCCGGAGAGCTCGGCGAACACGCGCCGCGTGCCGTCGGCACTGAGAACAACACCCGACAAGTGCAGCCGGTCTTCAATGACGCGACCCCATCCGCCGACCGGCGCCAGGCACCCGCCGCGGAGCGCGGCCAGCATCGAGCGCTCGGCGGCCACCGCGCATTGGGTTTCGGCATCGTTGAGCGGCGCGAATAGCGTCAGCGTATCCTTGTCGTCGGCCCGCGATTCGACACCCAACGCTCCCTGCCCGACGGCCGGCAACATCAACGATAGTGGCAGCCGTTGGGTGATCTCGCCCGCCAGACCCAGGCGTTCCAACCCCGCCTCGGCCAGGACCAGCGCGTCGAAGGCGCCGTCGCGGAGTTTGGCGACGCGGGTCTCGACGTTTCCGCGCACGTCTTCCATCCGCAGGTCGGGCCGCGCGTGCCACAATTGCGTCCGCCTGCGCAGGCTGCCGGTACCCACCGCCGCCTCGCGCGGCAATTCGTCGAACCGCTCGCCATTACGGCTGATCAACACGTCGCCCAGCGGCCCACGTGCGGGAACGGCGGCCAGGGCCAATCTCGCGACGACATCGGTCGGCAAGTCCTTCAGACTGTGAACGGCCAGGTCGATTTCGCCGTCGACAAGCGCGCGCTGGAGCTCCTTGGTAAACACTCCCTGGCCGCCGATCGCACCGATGGGTCCGGTCCGCTGCTGGTCGCCACGAGTGGAGATTGGCACCAGCACCGTCTCGATTCCCAATTCGGCCAACCGCCCGGCGACCCATTGGGCCTGCCAACGCGCCAGCGGGCTGGCCCGCGTGCCCAATCGAAGTCGCAGGTTTGACGCCATCAATCCTGGTTCGCCGGAGAGGCCGCTTCCAGTCGGTCGCGTGGGATTTGATGAGGTGGCAGGACCACCCCGCAACTGATCACGAACTGTAATGCCTGGTCGACCGTAAGATCCAGATCGACCGTCAGGCTCTTGAGCACGGTGATGGTGTACCCGGTTACCGACATCGGCGAGCTGGGGATCATCACGGAAAGCACCGGTTCGCCGGCCGCGCTGCGAATATCTTGCAGGCTCTCGCCCGTGACGAAGCCCAACGACCAACACCCCTTGCGCGGATACTCGACGGCCACGACCCGGCGGTATTCGATCTCCGGCTCCTTGATCATGAAATCAGTCACCTGCTTGACCGAGTCGTAAACATTGCGTACCAGCGGCACGCGGTGAACACCCCACTCGAACAGGTTCCAAAACACACGCCCGACACCGGCACCCAATAACTTGCCCAACAAGTACAAAAACAAGATGAACAGGCACAGGAACAACGGCACGACCCGCTGGGGCGGAAGGACGTCGACTTCGGCATAACGTTGGTAAAAATCCTTGCGATTCGTGGTTTCGAGCAGCCGGGCCGGATCGTTGTCTTCGACTCGTTCGCGCACTTCGCGCGGGACGTAAAGATCGCCCTTGATCCGTTCATAAACGGCGCCGGTGGAAAGTACGAGCGAATCCGGACGGTCTTTCAGTTGCGCAACGGCCAACGTGTCGGAGAGAAGCTTTTCATCACGGTCGGTCCAATACCAGACCAAAACGTTGCGGGCACCGGTTGTAACCGGCTCCAAGGCGTACTGCTGTATGGTACCGGCGATCCATAGGAAGATGACCACCGTCAAGAGTGGCGGCAGCACGACCCCCAAACCGCCCAATACGGCCCGGCGAAACGGATACAGCCGCGATTGGCGACGAGTGCGGCGGATAGGATTGGATGGAGGCATGGAACGTTCCGATTGAGAACCGAACCGTCCGTATTATAGGAGGTTTTCGTCGTACCCGTAAGCCAACTAAACGGCCCGTGGGGGGCTAATTCGGACGCGGCGCCAGCGCGACAACCGCGACGGCCACCTGCTTGGCACCGGCCCGTTTGAAGAGCCGGGCGACCTCGCCGCAGGTTGCGCCGGTGGTCAGCACGTCGTCGAAGAGCAACACGCGGGCACCGCCGAAGGAGGCGCCGGAACGCAGCCGGAAGGCGCCGTGGACATTGTTGAACCGTTCCGTGGGAGGCAAGCCCGCCTGGGGCTGGGTCCGGCGACGGCGTGAAACAATGCCGTTGGCCAGTGGCAACCGCAGGTTGGCGGCAAGAATTTCGGCCAGGATCTCCGCGCTGTTTGTGCCACGAGTCCAACGCCGCGTCCAGTGCATTGGCACGCAGGTCACCACATCAGGCTGCCATGCGGCCAGTGGCTCGCGCCACCGATCCGCGAGCAAATGGCCTACCGCCGCCGAGAGGGGTTCCTCGTGCGCGTGCTTCATTCGCAACACGGCCGCGCGGATCTCGCCCACGTAATCGCCCCAAACCCAGACGCGGTCGAATCCCAGGCTCCGCTGGCGGCAATCGTCGCAGCCCGTCGCATCGCCGGTCGCCCGGGCGGCGACCGCGCCGCATCGCCCACAGCGTAGCGCGTCGGAAGGCGCCAGCCGTGCGTGGCAGGCATCGCACAGCGCGCAGGCCGTCGATGCCATGGGCAACTCGCCGTCGCATCCCGCACAGCGAGGCGGGAAAACGAGTTGGGTCAGCCCCTGCGCCGCTTGGCGCATACGCTCAACGGGGCGAACGACGCCGAACCAATTGGGTTTGGAGAAAACCCAGTTCCGCCGCATGGCGACAAGCTCCCATTTACGTGCACCGTGTCATTCTAACGAAGGAACTTGAGAGCGTAATTGCCGGCCAAGTCTCTGGTAGTGTCCCAAAGGGTTCCGCTAGGACCACGTCCCAACCAGCCTCTTGCTTTCCCCAACCCATAAGGCTACATTGATGTTTCGTTTGCGCGCGATTGCGATGATTGACTCGAACGACCCTGTTTACTCGACACTCTTGGGAGACCGCGATGACCAAGTACCTTTTGGCGACGATGGCTTGGACGATGTTGGCATTGACCGCGACGCTACGGGCCGAAGACAGTGCCCCGGCGAAGGCCGACGATAAGGCCCCGGCGAAGGCCGACGATAAGGCCCCTGCCGAGGAAAAGCTTGCCATCGGCGACCAGGCGCCCGAGTTCAAGATCAAGGACGCGGAAGGCGAAGAGATCGATCTGGCCGAGCTGACCGCCGATGGTCCAGTGCTTGTCAGGCTGACTTGTGGCTGCTCCGGGTGCGATAAGGAACTGGCCTACTTCCAGGAATTGCACGAAGCCTACGAGGGGAAGGGCCTGACCAGCCTCGCAATCTTCAAGGAGCCTGACGCCAAGGTGGAAGCTTACGTCAAGGAAAAGAAGTTGAACATGCTCTACGCGGTCGACACCAAGGGTCAGAGCTGGAATGTGTTCAAGACCAAGACGATGCCGACCAACTTCCTGATCGGCAAGGGGGGCAAGATCGTTTCGATCGCGGCCGGTTGCGACCCGAGCGGCCTGTTGGCCAAGAACGTCTCCGACAAGGTCGCCGAGTTGGTCGGCTCCGACAAGGTCGACGTGCGGAAGAAGGTCGCGGCCAAGGAAAAGGCCGCTCCGAAGTCGAACAAGCCCGCCACTGAGAAGAAGTAGAAGAAAGTAAACGTGGGGCAGGTTTCCAACCTGCCGTAAGATGCTGTAGTAGCGGAACTCGTAAGTTTCGATTCGCGCTGCCAACGGTTCGGCATTCTCACGAGTTCCGCTACACCCTTGCACCGAACGTGGGGGGCAGGTTTCCAACCTGCCGAATGGAGAGTTTTGGCAGGTTGGAAACCCGCCCCACGTCACAGGCGTTTGCTCAAGTGTTCCGCCAGCCGCTCGAGCGCCTGGCTGATGTCGTTGAGCCCCAAGTGTACCTGGATCAGGCTCATCTGCTTGTCGTCCCAGGCCTTGGCCAGCGCCTGGTCGAACTCGCCCTCGGTGCGGACTTCGTATCCTGCCCCGCCGCGGTAGACCTCAGTCAGCTTTGCGTAATTCCAGGGATGGATCTCGTTGTAATCGCCGGGGTGCAAAAACCGCTCGGTACCGTACCCCTTGTTGTCCAAAACGATCACGATCGAGTGCAGCCCGCGCCGCACGATCGTCGATAGCTCGTTGCCCGTCATCTGAAACGCGCCGTCGCCCACCAGCACGACGGTCCGCACCCCCGGCCGCGCCGTGGCGGCGCCCACCGCGCCGGGCACGCCGAAGCCCATCGACGTGTAATAAGCCGGCCCAATGAACTCGGTCCGCGCGCGAGTCGTCAGGTCGATTGCGGCGAACAGGGCATCGCCGATGTCGGAGATCACGATCGTCTGATCGTCGAGCGATTCGTTCAAGCGCGCCATCAGCCGCGTGATCGTAATGGGCTCGTCGGGCTTGACCTGGAACTTTTCGCCGTTGTCCGGCCGCCGCGGCAAGGGGCGCTCGGGCGGCTGCGGCCGCTTCGCGGTCAAAGTCCGGATGAAATCGCCCAGCAAGACGCCGTGATAATGATGGTGCCTGATCCGCAAGTCGTCGCTGACGGCGTAAATGCACTTGCCCGGATCGAGCCGGGCCGTGTAAATGCCCAGGTCGATGTCGGTCATGAATGTTCCCAAAAGCACGAGGCAATCGCTTTCTTCGACGAATCGCGTGACCTCGGCGCGGCTCATTGCGCCTTCATACAGCCCGGCATACAAGGGGTGCGTCTCGGCCACGACGCTTTTGCCCATCATCGTGCAGGCGATGGGAATGCGGGTGCTTTCGGCGAAGTTCAGCAGCTCGTCTTGCAAACCAAAGCGGTGGATTTCAACGCCGGCCAGAATCGCCGGCTTACGGCAATCGCCGATCAGCCGGGCCGCCTCGCTCACCGCCTCGGCCAGCGCCTCCGGGTCGCTCGTGGGCTCGCTTTGGCGGAATTCGTAAGGTACGTCGGGCACGACCTTGACCATGTCGCGCGGGATCTCGATGTACACGGGCCGCTTGTGCCGCTGGCACGCCACCAGCACGCGGTCGATCTCGCGAAAGGCGATCGCCGGGTCGGACAGCTCCGTCGTGGCCACGCAGAGCTTCTGGAAGACTTCCAACTGCGTGCCGAAATCGCGAACCTTGTGGTGAAGTAGCGGGTTGTTGAACCGCTCGCGCAGGCCCGGCGCCCCCGAGATTACGACCACCGGCGATTTCTCGGCGTAAGCCCCGGCCACCGGGTTGCAGAGGCTTAGGCCGCCCACGCCGTAGGTTACGCACACCGCGCCCATGCCGTTGATTCGCGCATAGGCGTCGGCCGCGAATCCGGCGTTGTCCTCGCGGCAACAGCCGACCAGGTTGATCGGGCTTTGTTCGAGCATCGAGTAGAAGCCGAGCACATAATCGCCTGGCAGTCCGAACACGTCGCGAATGCCAAATTCTCCCATCCTCCGGATCAAGTAGTCGCCAATCGACACGCCGGCCGTCGAACTGGCTCGGCCCAACGGCAAGATTTGGGGGTGGGACATAATTCACTCCTCGTGGTGTCTTGACGTCCGCGCCCTCCTCGAGGCCAGCATTAGGGCCCAAAAGCCGAGGAACCCCAGCACGCAGGCCATGACCATCAACGGCCGCCAGGGGTTGTGGTTGAAAAGGTAGGCGCCCACGGCCTGGAACACGCCCCAAGCCAAAACGGCGACCATGATCAAGGCGACGAGTCTGTTTTGGCTCATGGCGGACCACCTTCAAGGCGTAGCTTTCCCTTCTCAATTGATAGCGGCGAGGCGTGGGAATGCAAGGGCTTCACCGCCAGCGCGACTCGACCTATAATCGACCCGGCATGGCCATTATCGAAATTGCGGGACTTGCCAAGTCGTACCGCATTTACCAGAAACAAGAAGGGCTGCTGGCTTCGGTCCGGGGCTTGTTCCACCGCCAATACCGTCAGGTGCAGGCCGTGCGGGGCATCGACCTGGCCGTGAAGGAAGGTGAATTCGTTGCTTTTCTTGGCCCCAATGGAGCGGGCAAGACCACCACGCTCAAGCTCCTATCGGGCGTGAT
>Ga0265313_10000152_pt1 | contig 71968 bp, 73 predicted proteins | sample 4123metaG_FD_203122 | JGI IMG/M metagenome (GOLD analysis project Ga0265313, IMG submission 203122) | Rhizosphere microbial communities from Carex aquatilis grown in University of Washington, Seatle, WA, United States - 4-1-23 metaG | ecosystem: Host-associated > Plants > Roots > Rhizosphere >... | reverse complement strand
AATATTGGGGTTTGATCGCCGCATGCGCGGTACTCATCCTCATTTCAGCGCTGCCGACACCGGAAGGGCTGCCGCTTGCCGGGCAGCGCGTGCGGGCGATCTTTGGTTGCAAACTCACGCTGCGCAACGGCTCGCCGCTTTGATCGTGCAATGGTTGGCCTCAACCAACTTGCCGGTCTCGGCATCCTGGCGGTGATAGCAATTTTTCTGGTCATCATTCACCTTGGACTCGCCAGCACCACGGCGCTCACCTCGACCAGATCCCGATCGTCATCGCCATTCTGCAGAAAGTGCAGACGCCCGGATCAGCGTCATCGGTGTGACGGTTTTTTCGCCACCAATTGGCACTGGCTGGGCTACCTGTAGCCCACTCCGGGTGGCTGTGGAGGACAGAGGCTCATCTGGCGCCGCGCCGGCGCAAACCCAGAGTTTTGCCCGCGCGACAGAGAAAACAGGCGCTTGTGGACAAATTTCGGTCTAGAATTCTTCGCTATTGTGATTGACACAATCGGCCTCGAAAATCACGATTGTGGGCGAACGTCCCATTTCAGGAGGAATTCATGAAACTGAAACTTGTCATCGCCGCTGCCGCGCTGATTGCCATGTCGGCGCTCGCGCAGGCGCAACAGGGCGGCGCTCCGCCCAAGGTTCCGAAGCCGACCAAGGCGGACGTGCAAAAAGTTGTGCAGATGATCATGGCCGACAAGGCGAAGGTCCAGGCTTATTGTCAGTTGTCGAAGCTCAACGATCAGATGGCCGCGGCCCAGGAGAAGAAGGATCAGAAAAAAATGGATGCGCTCGCCAATCAGGCGGACGCACTGGTGCAGAAGATCGGCCCCGAATACGAAAAGCTGATGGAAGGGCTCGATCAGGTCGACGAGAATTCGCCCGACGCCAAGACGTTCGGCGACATGTTCGCGCCACTCGACAAGCAGTGCGGTGCTTGACGCGCGCGCGTCCTTACGCACAATTCACCGTATAGAGCATCCCCGGGGGCATCATCCCCGGGGATGTTTTATTTCAGCGCGACGCACGCTTGAGCACCGCGGCGCATGGCTTAGTATGCCCCTCCCGAAAAACAATGGAGAAACGCTTCAATGGAACCGCTCCCAAAAGGCGCCAATTTTGTCCGCGGCAAGACGCTGTGGGAGATCGGCCTGCACATCGCCGGCAATCCCGACACGCCCTATGGCGGTAACCGCGACATGATTATTACAGTCGGATCCGGCGGCGGCGAGCGTTTCCGGCCGTGGCTGCGCATGGCGACCGGGTCGGCGATCCTCGCCGAAGAAGTCGCAGCGGGCGGCGTCGAGTGCGCCTTCGTCAATCCGTCGGCGCTGCTGACGCAAGCCTATCGCGGCGTCGGGCTGTTCAAGAAGCCGCTGCCCTTGCGCATCGTCGCGTCCTATCCGAGCTGGGACCGCATGGTGTTTGCAGTACATCCTCGTTCCGGCATCCGCTCACTCGCCGACATCAAGAGCAAGCGCTATCCGCTGCGCGTCTCGGTGCGCGAAGACCCGACACATTCGACTCATGTGTTGATCGACCAGGCGTTCGCATTGCACGGCTTCACGCTCAAGGATATCGAATCCTGGGGTGGCCGTCTCATGCTGTGCGGCGGGCCGTCCGACAAGCGCCGTCTCGAACCGATGGCGCGCGGCGAGGTCGACGCGGTGTTCGACGAAGGTATCAAGGTCTGGCTCAACGAGGCGCTCGCCGCCGGGCTCGTGCCGATCGAACTCAGCGAAGACGAGTTTACCGCCATGGGCAAGCTCGGCTGGCGCCGCGTGCCGTTGCCCAAGGCGCGCTTTCCAGGCCTCGCCAAAGATTTTGAACAGCTCGACTTCTCCGGTTGGCCGATCTACTGCAACGCCTCGCTGCCCGATCAGATGGCCTACGACATCTGCGCGGCGCTGGCCGCGCGCGAAGCGGAGATTCCGTTCGAGAAGGGCGGCAACGATTCTGCGCTCACCATGGTGCGCGAGACCGACACGTCGCCGCGTGACGTGCCGCTGCATCCCGGCGCCGAGCGTTGGTTGCGCGAGCATAGTTGAACGAAGCGCGCCTACCCGGGCGCAGCACAGCACGCTGCGCCCGGATTTTTTTCAATTTTTCAGACGCCGCACGATTCGCGCGCGCATCAGAAGCGCCGTTGTTTGCCAACCGCGCTCATCGGTCGCCGGAACTTCCACCGCGTCCGGTCGTTCAACTCATGATTTACAATCACTTGTGGCCGGAACCGGTGAATCGCGTTCCGCCGGGGATTCAGTCATGTCGCAAACGGTCGGTGATTTTCTGGTGGAACGGCTCCATGCCTGGGGCGTGCGCAAAATCTTCGGGTATCCGGGCGACGGCATCAACGGCGTGTTCGGCGCGCTCAATCGCGCGCAAAGTGACCCCGATCGCAAAATCGAGTTCATCCAGGCGCGGCACGAAGAAATGGCCGCCTTCATGGCATCGGCCTACGCCAAATTCACCGGCGAACTTGGCGTCTGCATCGCAACCTCGGGTCCCGGCGCCTCGCACCTGATCACCGGCCTTTACGACGCGCGCCTCGATCACATGCCGGTGCTGGCAATTACCGGCCAGCAGGCGCGGACCGCGATCGGCGGCCATTATCAGCAGGAAGTCGATCTGCCGAGCTTGTTCAAGGACGTGGCGGGTGCATTCGTCGAGCAAGCCTCCGTCCCCGCGCAAGTTCGTCATCTGGTCGATCGTGCGGTGCGCATTGCGCTCGGTGAGCGGCGAGTCACCGCAATCATTCTGCCCAACGACCTGCAGGAAATGGCGTACGAGGAGCCGCCGCGCCGGCACGGCACAATCCACTCGGGCATCGGCTTCTCGAAACCCAAGACTGTTCCTTACGATACGGATCTGCGGCGCGCCGCCGATGTGCTTAATGCCGGCAAGAAGGTGGCAATCCTGGTCGGAGCAGGCGCGCTCCACGCCACTGACGAGGTGATCGCCATTGCCGACAAGCTCGAGGCCGGCGCCGCCAAGGCGCTGCTCGGCAAGGCGGTGTTGCCCGACGATCTGCCCTGGGTCACCGGCTCGATCGGCATGCTTGGCACCAAGCCGAGCTACGACATGATGATGGAATGCGACACGCTGCTGATGATCGGCTCCGGCTTCCCGTATTCGGAATTCCTGCCGAAGGAGGGCCAGGCGCGCGGCGTGCAGATCGACATCGCTCCCGACATGCTGTCGCTGCGCTATCCAATGGAGGTCAACTTGGTCGGCGATGCGGCGGAAACGCTGCGGGCGCTCTTACCGTTGCTCCGCTCGCGCAAAGGCGACGGCGCATGGCGCAGAACCATCGAAAAGAATGTCACGGGGTGGTGGAAGACGCTGCGCGACCGCGCCATGGTCGCGGCCAATCCGGTCAATCCGCAGCGGGTGACTTGGGAGCTGTCCCCTCGCCTGCCCGACGGGGTCATTATCACGAGCGATTCCGGTTCTTGCGCCAACTGGTATGCGCGTGATCTCAAAATCCGCCGCGGCATGATGGCGTCGCTGTCTGGCGGACTGGCATCGATGGGCGCCGCCGTGCCTTACGCCATCGCCGCCAAATTCGCCCATCCGGATCGGCCGGTGATCGCGCTGGTCGGCGACGGCGCCATGCAGATGAACAACATGGCAGAGCTCATCACTGTCCATAAATACTGGCGCCAGTGGTCGGACCACCGCTGGATCGTCTGCGTGTTCAACAACGAGGACTTGAATCAGGTCACTTGGGAACAGCGGGTGATGGAGGGCGACCCGAAGTTCAACGCTTCGCAGCAGATTCCCAATGTGCCGTATCACAAATTTGGCGAGCTGATCGGATTCAAGGGCATTTACGTAGACCGCCCGGAGGCAATGGGCCCGGCGTGGGAAGAGGCGTTAGCGGCCGATCGGCCAGTGGTGATCGAGGTCAAGACGGACCCGGAAGTGCCGCCGCTGCCGCCGCACATCACTTTCGAAGAGGCCAAGCACCTGACCGAAACGCTCGGCAAGGGCGATCCGCGCGAACGCGGCATCATCGCCGAGACAGCCAAACAGGTCTTTGCCTCGCTTGTTCCCGGGAAATGAAAGTGAGTCTCTCGAACAGCGGCGGCGCTCCAATCACGGCAGTGCATGCCGCCGCCTATCGCATCCCGACGGATTCGCCTGAAGCCGACGGCACCTACGCCTGGGATGCGACGACGCTGGTGGTGGCAAACGTCGAGGCCGGCGGCCGATCGGGTACGGGCTACACTTATGCCGACGCCGCCGTCGTTCCGCTGACCGAAGGATTGCTGCGAAAGGCGACGCAGGACCGCGACAGCTTCGATATTCCCGGCGCGTGGCTCTCAATGCAGAAGAGCGTGCGCAACCTCGGCCGCTCCGGACTCGCCGCGTGTGCGATATCGGCGATTGATGCGGCGCTGTGGGACCTCAAAGCCCGCGTCCTGGACCTGCCGCTCGCGACGCTTCTGGGGCGTTGCCGCGATCAGGTGCCGATCTACGGCAGCGGCGGCTTCACCACTTACACGGACACGCAGCTGAAAGCACAGCTTTCAGGTTGGGTCGAGCGCGACGGCTGCCGTTTCGTCAAAATGAAGATCGGCAGCGACCCCGAGCGCGATCCTGAACGCGTCAAGCAGGCCAAATCGGCAATTGGCGATCATGAATTGTTCGTCGACGCCAATGGTGCATTCTCGGTCAAGCAGGCGCTCAATTTCGCGCACGCTTGTCCGGACGCGGACATACGCTGGTTCGAGGAGCCGGTCACGTCCGACGATTTGCCCGGACTGCACCTGATGCGCGAACGCGCGCCCGACTCCATCGAGATCGCCGCCGGCGAATACATTTATACGTTGGACGACGCGCGCGAAATGCTTGAAGCAAGCGCCGTCGACGTCCTGCAGGCCGATGCTTCCCGCTGCGGCGGCATCACGGGTTTTCTACAGATCGGCGCCCTGTGCGAGGCGTACCACACCGATTTGTCGGCGCATTGCGCACCGGCCCTTCACCGCCACGTCGGCTGCGCTCTGCCGCGCTTGCGTCACCTCGAATGGTTTCACGACCATGTGCGCATCGAACAGATGTTGTTTGATGGCGCGCCGGTCGCGCATGACGGCGTTATCCAACCCGACCTCGACCGTCCCGGTCACGGCATCGAATTCAAGGCCAAGGACGCCGAGCGCTTTCGCATCCGCGGAGCGGTTTCATGAACAGGTCGGACACCGCACTCGACCTGGTCAGCGGTCTGGCACTCGCGGGAGCTGCGGCAGCGATGCTGGTGCGACCGCGGCACGTGACGGCTATCGCGCGCTCGCCGCTCATCCCCATGACATCGCGGCTGGCGAGCGGGGCGTCGCGCGGTCTGCTGCGCCGACTTGCGCCGCCGCCGCGTCCGCGAGGCGCGCGAAAACTGGCGCGGCTGATTTCAGGTTATGGCGCGTCTCGGACGGTCGTGCAGACTGCGGGCCGTCGTCTTAACGGGAGCGCCGGTCTTTTGGCATTCTCCGTGCTCGCCGACAGCGCCGTCGAGCATTATCGCGGCTCGTTTCAGAACCGCGCCATGTACACGCCGCTCGTGGCCGCCACCCTGACGCTCGGCGCCAGCGTGTTTGGCATGGCGGACAAGCGCGCCGCGCGCCATCCGGTTCGCGATACGGTCTATGGAGCCGCCGCGGCAACCGGGCTCGCCGGGCTGGGCTTTCACGCCTACAACATACTCAAGCGGCCAAGCCACCTGTCCTGGCTCAATCTATTTTATGCGGCCCCGATTGGCGCACCGATGGCATTGGCGCTTGCCGGTCTGCTCGGCCGCGGCGCCGAGAAGGTGCGCGACACGCCGTATCGGCGGCGCGCGTCAATATTCGGCCTCTCCGCTGGCCGGATGCTTGCCGGCGTGAGCGCAGCCGGACTCGCCGGTACTGTCGGCGAAGCCGGATTGCTTCACTTTCGCGGCGCCTTTCACAATCCATTCATGGTCGCGCCGGTGACGCTGCCACCACTCGCAGCCGTGCTGCTTTCGGCTGCCGCGGCCTTTCCAGGCCGGGCCATCAATCATTTGGCACGCTGGTGGCTTCGCCTCACCGCGGTGCTCGGATTCGCCGGTGTCGGCTTTCATGCCTATGGCGTTTCACGCGCGATGGGTGGCTGGCGCAACTGGAGCCAGAATGTTGTCGACGGTCCGCCCTTGCCGGCACCGCCGAGCTTCACCGGATTGGCGCTCGCCGGGCTCGCTGCACTCGCCCTCATCGAGGAGGAGCGCAATGGCTGACCGCTATCCCGGCTATGACGTGCTCAACAAGCGCAATTCGATGTCATGGAACGATCAGACGCGCGCCGTGATCGACCGGCGCATGGCGATCGATCCTGGCAAGCATGAGTTCTTCACCGCCGAAGAATGGCCGACGCTGTGCGCAATCTGCGCACGCATTGTGCCGCAACCGGCCGGCCGCGCCGTGCCCGCACCGGTCGCCGCGATGGTCGACGAGAAGCTTTCTGCCAACAACGGCGATGGCTATCGCGACGCGCGCCTGCCGCCGATGCGCGACGCTTGGCGGCGTGCGCTCGCCGCCATCGACGAAGAAGCCAAATCGCGCTACGGCCGGCGCTTCCATGAACTCGGCGGGTTACTGCAGGACGACCTGCTTACAGCGATCCAAAACGGTGACGTGCTGGGCAAAGCGTGGCGGGACCTGCCCGCCAAGCTGTTTTTTCAGAAGCGGCTCCTCCACGATATTGTCAGCTCCTACTACGCGCATCCCACGGCATGGAGCGAGATAGGCTTCGGCGGACCGGCGAGCCCGCGCGGCTACGTACGGATGAATTTCGATCGGCGCGATCCGTGGGAGGCCGCCGAGACAAAGCCCGGGGACGAAGAAAAAGCACGGCGGGAGAATGCCCGTGTCGGTTGACGCACGCGAAACGCCCCGCGCTGTCGGCGGCCGCGCACCCGACGTATTTCGCGAAGGCGGCTGGGTGCCGATGCGCCAATTTAAAGACGAAGAGGCAGTGGATTTCGCCATCGTCGGCACTGGTGCCGGTGGCGGTACGCTCGCGTGCAAGCTCGCCGAGTATGGCTTCTCCGTTGTGGCGCTCGATGCCGGCCCGTATTGGCGGCCGCTGGAGGATTTCGCCTCCGACGAACATCATCAGGCCAAGCTCTATTGGACCGACGATCGGATCGTCGACGGCGATAATCCCTTGCAGCTCGGCTCCAACAATTGCGGCAAATCCGTCGGCGGTTCGACAGTGCATTTCGCCATGGTGTCGCTGCGCTTCCGTCCCGAATGGTTCAAGGCGCGCAGCAAGCTCGGCTACGGCGCCGATTGGCCGCTCGACTGGCGCGAGATGTGGGATTATTACGCCGAGGTCGAGGACGCGCTGAAAATTTCCGGCCCGATCAATTACCCGTGGGGACCGCCGCGGCCGCGCTACCCCTACCGCGCGCATGAGCTGAACGCCGCGGCTCTGGCGCTCGCCGAAGGCGCCGAAGCGCTCGGCATTGCCTGGTCGCCGACGCCGCTCGCGACCGTCTCGGCACCGCGCGGCCGCGCTCATCCATGCGTCTATCGCGGCATGTGCGTTATCGGCTGCTCGACCAATGCCAAGCAAAGTGTGCTGATCACCTGGTTGCCGCGCGCGCTCGACGCCGGCGCCGAAATTCGCGACCTCGCCATGGTGGGCCGCATCGAACATGACGATTCCGGCAAGGCCACCGGCGTGCACTACCATCGCCTCGGACGCTGGCGTTTTCAGAAAGCGCGCAACGTCGTGGTGGCAGGGTACTCGATCGAGACGCCGCGGCTGTTGCTGAACTCCGCTTCGAGCCGATTTCCCGATGGGCTCGCCAATTCCTCGGGCCTCGTCGGCAAAAACCTGATGGTGCAAGCGAACCAGGCGGTGTGGGGCATCTCGGAGCGCGAAATCAGGTCTTACAAAGGTCCCCCCTCGCTGGCGATCACCGAACACTGGAATTACACCGACGTCGGCAAGGATTTCTTTGGCGGCTACGCTTACATGAGCCAGGGGCCGCTGCCGCTGACCTGGTCCGGGACCCAGTCAGGTAAGCGCGGGCTTTGGGGCCAGCGCCTGATCGACGAAATGGAGCGCTACAATCATCAGGTCGGACTGAAAATCGTCGGCGAATGTATGCCGCAGGAACGCAACCGCGTGACGCTCACCGCGGAGCGCGACCAATACGGCCTGCCGGTGCCGCGCGTGACCTATTCGTATTGCGACAACGACAACAAACTGATCGCGCACTCGCTCGCCTTCATGCGGCAGGCGCTCGACGCCGCGGGCGCGACCGAAATCTGGGACGAGACCGACGATACCTGCCATCTCAACGGCACCGCGCGCATGGGCGACGATCCGAAGACTAGCGTGGTCAACGCCGACTGTCGCTCGTGGGACATTCCGAATTTGTGGATCTGCGACGGCTCGGTGTTTCCGACCGTGGGGGGCGTCAACCCTTCGCTCACCATCCAGGCCATCGCATGCCGCACCGCGGATCGCATTAGGGCGATGGCAGCATGTGGCGAATTGTGAACGTCATTCCGGGGCCGAGCGCAGCGAGGAGCGCGGTTCCATAAGCCCAGCGCCGGGATTATGGATTCCGGACTCGCCGCTGCGCGGCGATCCGGAATGACGAACCTTCATCGCGCCCGTCGCAGCGCCCCACACTGCCCCGGCCGCGAAGAATAACAGCGCGCCGGCTGCCACGACGCCAACGCGCGCAACTTCGCCCGGCAGCATCAGCGAATGCGACGACGCTTCGACGGTGAACGAGCCGCGTGTGCGATGGAGCGACGTTACCGGCTGATCGAGATTGTCACGCCGCTCCGGCGCGACGATCTGTTTTGTCTGCTGACCGCCAATGGCGTTCTTGGCCAAGTAGCGATCCAACAGGCCCGGCAACACGGTGTTGCCGATGATCAGCTGCATGGTCGGCAAACCGAGCCAATATTCGCGCCACGTCCCGCGTACAGCGCGAAACACGGCATTGGCCACGACTTCGGGTTCGATGGGCCTGCCCATCGGCCGCGGGGTGCGATCCATGTGGACGCGCGCCCAATCAAATTGCGGAGTGTTGACGGCCGGCAGATCGATCATGGTGATCCGGATGCGCGAGCCCTCGCTGATCAGCTCCGTTCGAACCGAGTCGGTGAAACCACGAATAGCGTGCTTGGCGCCGCAATAGGCCGATTGCAGCGGAATACCGCGATAAGCCAGCGCCGAACCGATCTGAACGATGCAGCCGCGGCCGCGCGGCCGCATCGATTTCAGAGCGGTCATCGTGCCGTGCACGAAGCCGAGGTAACAGACCTCGGTGACACGGCGAAATTCCTGCGGCGTGATATCGGCAAACCGGGAGAACACCGTCTCCATGGCGTCATTGACCCAGATATCGACTGGCCCGAGCCGGCGCTCCAGAGACCGTCCGGCCTCCAACACCGCCTCGGCATCGGCGACGTCCGCGGCGGCGACCGCAACCACCGCGCCGTGCGCCTCCAGCTCCTTGCGTAAAGCGTCGAGCGCCGCGACATCGCGCGCGATCAGGCCCACGTGATCGCCGGCTCGCGCAAAACGCTTGACGATTGCCCGGCCGACGCCGGCGGTTGCGCCGGTGACCACAACGACACGAGCGCGTTCACGAATGCGAGACGGCATGCATTATTTTCCGTTAAAAGGGGCCGAACAAACAGGAAACGCGCACCTATTCGCGAACGTTCCGCGGGCGCGCTGTTACGACACGTCAAAAAATGTGCTAAAATAAAAATCGAGGAACTGGTGGCGTCTCTGCCGGTTTGCAACGTGTTTCATAGAGTAACGGAGTAGGCCCGTGGCCCCGCGTGCGTATTGGAAAGGCTACTTGAAGCTTTCGCTCGTTTCCTGCCCGATTGCGTTGTTCCCGGCCACATCAAGCCGGGAAAAAATCAGCTTTCATCAGCTCAACCGGAACACAGGCAACCGCATCCGCTATCGCAAGGTCGACGCGGAAACCGGAGACGACGTCGAAACCGCCGACATCATCAAAGGCTATGAGGTCGATAAGGGCGAATACATCGAGCTCGAGCCCGAGGAGCTCGACGCAATCGCGCTGGAAGCCAAACGCACCATCGACATCGACAAGTTTGTGCCCAAGGAGGAGATCGACGATCTCTATCTGGCCGACCCCTATTACGTCGTTCCCGACGGCGAGGTCGGCCAACAAGCCTTCGCGGTCATTCGCGACGCGATTCGCGAGGAAGGCATGGTGGCGATCGCGAAAGTCGTCTTTACATCTCGCGAACACATGATCGCGCTCGAAGCGCGCGGCAAGGGCATGATGGGCGTGACGCTGCGCTACCCTTACGAGGTGCGCAAACCCGACGAATATTTCGCCGACATTGAAAACGAAAAAATCCCCAAGGACATGCTCGAGCTGGCCACCCATATCGTCGACACGAAGCGCGGCAAATTCGAACCGGAAAAATTCGAAGACGAATACGAGGGCGCATTGAAGGAACTGCTGCGCAAGAAACAGAAGGGTGAAAAGATCGAGCAACCCACGGAGCGTGCGCCTTCCAACGTCATCAATCTCATGGATGCGTTGCGCAGCAGTCTCAAAGCGGAAGGCGGGCAGTCGGCGCGGCCGGCCAAGACCACCAAAAAAGGCCGCAAGCGAAACGACGGTCAACGTGAGATGCTCCTGCCGATCGCCGGCAAGAAGGCAAAAGAAGCTCCCGCCAAACGGGCCGCCCGGCCACACGCACGCCGCAAGGCCGGGTAACGCGCCCGGTCGCTCCTACTTGGAGCGGCGGCGGCGGTCGGCTTTGCTCTTTTCTCGCTTGAGCGGAATTACGTCCGCGCTGGCCCCGGCGCTTTTGCGCAGCGCCGCGCGGAGATCGACCGGCCGTCCGTGTTTCTTCAAAACATCGGCGAACGCCTCGTCGGCCAGTTCCTGAAACGTCATCATCCGATCATGGGCCAAAAGGTCCAGCGCGGCCCAGCTTTCCGCGTCGATCTTCACCCGCTTGCCCGGCACGACGCCCTCCCATTCCGTTCCTTGAATATCGGCGCGCTTATCGCCGCTTACGAGTCGCCCTTCCAAACACCGTAAAACATCACCAGGGCCGCAGCGAACATCGCCAGTGTCGTCAGGCCGACGACGGCGCGATTGAGCAAGGAACTGGTCTCCTTTTTCATAATCTTCGCATCACCGGCGATAAGCAGGATACCGAAAAGCAGAAACGGCGCCAACACGCCGTTGATGACGGCGGACCAGAACAGAAATCGCATCGGATTGATGCCGACGAAGTCCATGCAAACGCCAAACCCAACCGAAAGCAGAATGACCGCGTAGAAGGCCGTAGCCTGGGCAAAGTTTCGATCGAGCCCACGCGGCCGATTGAAGCTTTCGCAGAACGCATAACCCGCCGACCCGGCAAGCGTCGGAATAGCAAGCAGACCGACCGCAACGATGGCCAGCGCATAAAGACCTGCCGCAAAATTTCCGGCCAGCGGGCGGAGCGCTTCGGCAGCCTGCTTGGAGCTTTCAATGTCCGTCGTGCCCTGGCGATGCAGGGTGAGCGCTGCCGTCAGAATGATGAAAAACATGATGAGGTTGGACAGAAACGTACCAGCCCCAACATCCATCATACGGTCGATAAGCCGGGTCCTGACGGTGGCCCGCCGCGGAATGCGGAGCTTGCTTTTGGCCTTCGTTTCTTCGACTTCTTGCGACGATTGCCAGAAAAACAAATAGGGGCTGATCGTGGTGCCGAGAATGGCAACGATGGCTTCCCAGATCTGCCCTCCCTTCGGCAACGCTGGCACGAAGGTCGCCTTGGCTACTTCGCTCCAGTTCGGATGGACCAGAAAAGCCGTCGCCACATAAGCAAACAACGACAGAACGAGCCATTTCAAGATCGTTGCAATCAACTCGTAGCGGCACTTGACCATCGCAAAGGCGATGCCGGCGCCGAACAGCGGAATGAAAAAGTAGGCGCTCAATCCGCTGAGCAGTTCGGCGGCATCGGCCATGCCGGACAGATCCGCGGCGATATTGATCGTATTGGCAATGAACAGGGCGGAGCAGACAGCGACCACAACGGCACGCGGAAACTTTATCTTAAAGACGCTGCCGAGGCCTTGGCCCGTGACCAGGCCGATGCGAGCGCACATCATCTGCACGGCCGCCATAAGTGGCCAAGTCAGCCATGCCAGCCACAGCAGCGACATGCCGTGCTGCGCGCCGACAATCGAATAAGTCACAATGCCGGAAGGATCGTCGTCCGCCGCACCGGTAATCAGGCCCGGCCCCAGCGATCTGGCGCAACGGCCAAGCCAAGAGAACCCCGGCAGCCGCAGGTGCATGGTCGCTGGCTCCGTCCCGTCACCGGTCTTTTTGCTCACTCGCCGGCCGAGTCTTGCGCCCGACATGGCAGGCGACTTAATGCCCGCTCAATCATTTCTTCTTCCTTGGCACGCGCTTGCCTTCCTTGCGCGCCTTGGAGAGGCCGATCGCGATCGCCTGCTTACGGCTCTTCACCTTGCCCCCCTTGCCGCCCCGGCCGCTTCGCGCCGTGCCGCGATTGTAACGCCGCATCTCCTTCTCGACGTCCTGACTCGCTCCCGGCGAGTATTTGCGCTTTCTCTTCTTCGCCATCGAAATCAGCTCCCGCTAAAATTCTTCACATCAGCCGAACAAATAACCGTGAACGCCGCATCTGGTTCCAGACCTGCCTGCCAACGCCCCCCTGCTGCTCCACCCCCTTCTGCCGTCCCCGTCGTTCATTCGCTGCAGATCTGCACTTCGATGTGGACGCAATCGCCAATCCCGCACCGCTCCCCGGCACCGCTGGCCAGCAAGGCGCGCGCCTCTTCCTCGGATTCCGCTTCGACGCACCAGTCCTCCATGCGCGTTACCTGCACGCTGGCGTGGAACGTTTTTCGCTTATGTTTTTGTCTTGCCACGGGTGCCTCCGAATCGAAATGGACTTCGAATTACAGTCTGCAGCGCCATTGCTGGCGCAGGCCACCCTGTAACGACGCCGGCGCGCGATGGTTCGCCATTGGCACAACAGCGCAGAATCGCCTAGGCTTATGGGCCCTATCACGGTATTGGACCCAGCGTGGCCGACGCTTCCGCAAAAACTCCCGACACGCCGGAGACTTGTCCAACCTCAGAGCCGGCGATCCGCACCATCGCCATGCCGGCGGACACCAACCCGCACGGTGATATTTTCGGCGGCTGGCTCCTATGCCAGATGGACCTTGCTGGCGCGACGGTCGCGACGCGATACGCCGGCGGCCGTACGGTGACAGTCGCGATCACCGCCATGGCGTTTCATCGCCCGGTCATGGTCGGCGACGAAATCACCTGCTACTGCGAGGTCGAAACCACCGGCCGCACCTCGGTCACGATCAGGATCGAAAGCTGGGTGCGGCGGCGGCTGGACGACGAGCCGATCAAGGTGACCGAAGGCGTGTTCACCTATGTGCGCGTTGACGCCGACGGCAAGCCGCTGCCGATCGCCGCAGCCGCGCAAAGCTGAGTTGCCTCAGTCACTCGGCCGCCGGTGGGACGCCGGGCAAGGCCTGTCCGGGCGGTGCCCAGGCGACTTGGTGAAAATCGAAACCGGCGGCGAGCGTCGGCTTGATGATAGCGAAGAACGGCGACACGTCGAAGTCGCGCGGTGTGAACAAGCCGTGCTTGCGGATATGGTCGATCTCGCTTTGCACATAGGGCGCGATCCCATAGGCCTTGCCGCCAACCGTCACGCGCTCGGGCAGGATCGGGTAATGGATCGATTGGAACGCCTCGGCGATCAGCGACGAGCAGATCGCCCTCGTGGGATCGCCGGCACCGATCGCCAACATGCGACGGCGAAACCACACCGGCACCGGCGGATAAGGAAACAGATAACGCGCCAGATCGACGATTTGTTTGGAGTCGTACTGCTTGCCGACGCGCGCCAGTGCGTAATTGATCACTGTCTGCTTTTCATCGTCGGATAGTCCCACCGGTCGGCAGATGCGCGTATGAAAGTGCTGGTAGTTGGATAGCGGCACGGTTACGACGCCGGTATCGGCATCCGCCTCCAACAGGACATTGGGCTCGCCGTCCGCGGTACGATGCCCCGGCCGTTCGCCCACATAGAGCGCGGCGTGCGACCAGGTGGATTGGGTCAGGAATTTGATAATCGCAGCCAGCCGCGTGTTACCCTCGACCAGCAGAATGTCACCGGGCTGCAATGCGGCGCGCACCACGCTCGGGTCGGGTGCGAAAAACGGCGCGTAGCGCACCGTCGGACGCTCCAGAAATTGGAGGATTTTGCTGCTGAGATAGTGTTCGAGCCTGTCTAACATGAGCCGCAATTACCCGCTGAAGGTAATAAGAACGCCGTGCCCCCAAACGCCGCCCGGTGAAGCGTGCAGTGCACCGGGCTGGGGCCCGGGCAATACCTCAAAAAGTAACATTTCTTGCGGTAAAACCTATATATTCTAAAGGGAATCATCCTGACAGCGACGGGCCAATCGCCCGCGCCAGCAAGGGGAAGTCCGATGCCCTCATCCTTCCGTCGGGACTGGATCACAAAGCCGATCTTTCGTCTGGCGCAGCATGCGCTGCCGCGCCTATCCACAACCGAACGCGAGGCCATCGAAGCCGGCGACGTGTGGTGGGATGCCGAGCTGTTCACCGGCAACCCCGAATGGGCCAAGCTCCTGGCCTGCGCACCCGCCAAATTGTCGCAGGAGGAAGAGGCGTTCCTCGCCGGCCCGGTCGAAGAGCTGTGCCGCATGGTCGACGACTGGAAAGTAAACTGGCAATGGCACGACCTTCCGCCGGAGGTCTGGGAGTATCTGAAAGCAAAAAAATTCTTCGCCATGATCATTCCGAAACAGTACGGCGGCCTCGGCTTTTCCGCCTACGCGCATTCGGAAGTCATCCGCAAGCTGTCGTCGCGCTCGATCTGCGCCGCTTGCACCGCCATGGTGCCGAATTCGCTCGGCCCGGGCGAATTACTGATGCAGTTCGGCACCAAGGAGCAGCGCGACTACTGGCTGCCGCGGCTGGCGCGCGGTGAGGAGATTCCCTGCTTCGGCCTCACCAGTCCGGAGGCCGGCTCCGATGCCGCCTCGATGATCGACACCGGCGTGGTCTGCCGCGGTACGTTTGGCGGCAGCGAGGTTTTGGGCATCCGGCTCAACTGGCACAAGCGCTACATCACGCTCGGGCCGATCGCCACGGTGCTGGGACTTGCTTTCAAGCTGCGTGATCCCGAACATCTGATCGGCGAGCGCGACGACGTCGGCATCACGCTGGCGCTGGTGCCGACCCACCTGCCCGGAATCAGCATCGGCCGGCGCCATCTGCCGGCGCTGCACGTTTTTCAAAACGGGCCGAACTGGGGTCACGACGTCTTCATTCCGATGGACCATGTCATCGGCGGCGTTGAACAGGCCGGCAAGGGCTGGAAAATGCTGATGAGTGCGCTGGCAGCGGGCCGCGGCATTTCGCTGCCGTCGCTGTCGGCCGCGGGTGCGGCCTACACCGCGCACGTCACCGGGGCTTACGCCCGCATCCGCGAGCAGTTTCACGTCTCGATTTCCAAATTTGAAGCGATCCAGGAACGGCTCGGCCGCATGGCAGCGACCGCCTATCTGCTCGACGCCGCGCGCCGCATGACCTGTGCGGCGCTCGATGACGGCCACCATCCCGCTGTCGTCACCGCGATCATGAAAGCGCAGGCGACAGAACGCATGCGTGTCTGTGTCAACGACGCGATGGACGTACACGGCGGCAAGGCCATCATCGAGGGACCGCTCAACTATCTCGGCAGCCTCTATCGCGGCGTGCCGATCGGCATCACAGTCGAAGGCGCCAACATCGTCACGCGCGCGCTGATCCAGTTCGGCCAAGGCGCAATCCGCTGCCATCCGTATCTGCTGAAGGAAATGATGGCGCTCGAAGACGCCGACCGTGCCCGCGGCCTCGACGCCTTCGACCAGGCGTTCTGGGGCCATGTCGGGCACAGCCTCGCCAACACGGCACGCGCCATCGGCCGCGCCTGGACCGGCGGACTGTTCGCGCCGGCGCCCGATGCCGGCAAGGCGACGCGGTTCTACCGGCAACTCGGCCGCTATGCGGCGGCCTTCGCGCTCACGGTCGACATGGCGCTGCTCACGCTCGGCGGCGCGCTCAAGCGCAAGGAAATGCTCTCGGCGCGGTTCGGTGACATTCTCTCCGAGCTTTATCTGTCTAGCGCGGCGCTCAAGCGCTGGAACGATGAAGGCCGGCTCGACGACGATCTTCCACTGCTCGAATGGTGCCTGCAGTCGAGCATCGCCACGATCGAAACGCGTTTCGACGAGATTTTTGCCAATTTCCCGGTCCGCCCGATGGCGTGGCTGTTACGCCTCTGCATTCTGCCGTTCGGCCGACGCCATCGCGGTCCGTCGGACCGTGTCACCGACGTCTGCGCCGACATCATCACCACGCCGTCTGCGACGCGTGATCGCCTCACCGTCGATCTGTTTCATCCGCCCGAGAGTGAACGCGGCCATGGACTGGCGCTGCTTGAGCGCGCCTTCGCCATGACGGTCGCGGTGCAGCCGATCCGCGACCGCATGCATGCGGCACGCGTGCGGGATATGGACCAGGCCGTTTCACAGCGTACGATCACCGCGGACGAGGCGGCGCAGCTCAAAGCCGCAGCCGAAGCCGTCGCGGCGGCCTGTGCGGTCGACGATTTCGCCCCGGAAGAACTCACCGCGCGGGGCGCCAACAAGGAAGACGTGTCATCGCAAGCGATCTCACAACCGGCACCGCAACCGCAAGCGGCCGAGTAGAGCGGCCCGTCTACATCGTCGACGGCAGCCGCACACCGTTCATCAAGGCGCGCGGGCGGCCCGGCCCGTTCACGCCCGTCGACCTCGCCGTGCAGTGCGGCCGGCCGCTGCTGTTGCGCCAACCATTCGCGCCAAACACCTTCGACCAGGTGATCCTTGGCTGCGTCAATGTTCTCGCCGACGAGATGAACCCGGCGCGCGTCGCCGCGCTCCGCCTCGGCATGGGCGAAACGATGACGGCCTTCACCGTTCAGATCAATTGCGGCTCCGGCATGCAATCGATCGACACCGCGTTCCGGTACATTCGCGAAGGATCGGCTAATCTCATCCTGGCGGGTGGCGCGGAATCGCTCAGCCACGCGCCGCTGGTCTATAGCCGCAGTGCGGTGAACTGGTATGCGAAGCTGTTCGGCGCCCGCAGCCTTGGCGCTCGCCTCGCGGCACTGCTCGCTGTTCGCCCCTCTTTTTTCAAGCCGGTGATCGGCCTCGAACGCGGGCTGACGGACCCGATCACCGACCTCAACATGGGCCAGACCGCCGAGCTCGTCGCGCATCTGTTTCACATCACGCGCCGGCAGGCCGACGAGTATGCGGCCGAGAGCCAGCAGCGGCTGGCGGCGGCGCAGAAGGACGGCCATTTCGCCGGTGAACTGGAACCGGCCATCGCGCGCGACGGCACGGTGTTCGACTATGACGATGGCGTGCGTCCTGACTCGACCGCCGATTCACTCGCCAAGCTCAAGCCCGCCTTCGAACGGCCGTGGGGCAAGGTGACACCGGGCAACAGTTCACAGATTACCGACGGCGCGTCGTGGGTCGTTCTCGCTTCGGAAGATGCCGTGCGCGAGCACAAGCTGACGCCTCGAGCCGTCATCGTCGACAGCGAATGGTCGGCGCTCGATCCCTCGATCATGGGTCTCGGGCCGGTCTACTGCTCCACAGCACTGCTTAAGCGGCATCAGCTTGCGCTCGACGATATCGAATTGTGGGAACTGAACGAAGCCTTCGCCGCACAGGTTTTGGGTTGTCTTGCCGCCTGGGAGGACGCTGAATTCTGCCGCGATGCGCTCGGCCTGCCCGGCTCCGCGGGCCGCATTCCACGCGACCGGCTCAATGTCGACGGCGGCGCCATCGGCACCGGCCACCCGGTCGGCGCAAGCGGCAACCGCATCGTGCTGCATCTCATCAACGCCATGAAACGGCTCGGCAAAAAGCGCGGCATCGCCACCGAATGTATCGGCGGCGGCCAGGGCGGCGCCATGCTGATCGAAGCAATCTGAAGGGCGCCCATGACAACCTCACATCCGGGCAAGCCGGCCCTCGCCGTACTCGGCAAACGTAATCTCGAACTCGGACCGTTTACGATCGACGAGGCGCCGCAGGAGTCGAGCCCCTTCGCACATTGGCGGATGCGGACCGATGCGGATGGCATCGTCTGGCTGCTGCTGGACAAGAAAGATTCGAGCGCAAATACGCTGTCATCGGAGGTACTTGCCGAGTTCGACACCATCCTGCAAACGCTCGAAACCAATCCGCCGCGCGGCATCTTGATCCGCTCCGCCAAGCGCAGCGGCTTCATCGCCGGCGCCGATATCACGCAGCTTCGCGGCGTCAAGGACGTAGCCGAAATCGAGGCGCTGATCACACGCGGCCATGCGGTGCTCGACCGGCTCGATCGGCTCCGCACCGTAACCGTCGCCGTCATCCACGGCTATTGCCTCGGCGGCGGGCTCGAACTCGCACTTGCCTGCGATTATCGCATCGCCATCGATGACGCGAGCTTCGGCTTTCCCGAAGTGTTGCTTGGGCTGCATCCCGGCCTTGGCGGCACGGTGCGGCTGCCCCGCCTGATCAATCCGACGCAGGCGATGACCATGATGCTGACCGGGCGCAGCGAGCGTGCCCGCCGCGCGCGGCGTCTCGGCTTGGTCGACGCGGTCACGCAGGAGCGCCACGTGCGCGGCGCCGTGAACGCAGCGGTCAGCGGCGAACTGAAAAAGACCAAGCAGGGCTTTGCTGCCTCGCTTCTGAACCTCAAGCCGGCGCGCCAGATGCTGGCATCGCGCATGGCGAGCGAAGCCGCCAAGCGGGCGCCGCGCGCGCATTATCCTGCCCCCTATGCGCTCATCGATCTGTGGGTTGAACACGGCGGCGATGCTGCGAGCGCCCAGAGAGCCGAAATTTCGTCCTTCGCCAAACTCCTGATCGGCGGCACCGCGCAAAATCTGGTGCGCGTGTTCTTCCTGCGCGACAAGCTGAAAAACCTCGCCGGCGGCAAGTGGGACGGCAAGCGCGTCCACGTCATCGGCGCCGGCACCATGGGCGGCGACATTGCCGCCTGGTGCGCGTGGAATGGCTTTATCGTTACGCTCGGCGACACCAGCGCGAAGGCAATCGGCGGCGCCGTCAAGCGCGCCGCCGAGCTTTATGGCAAGATCGGCCGCGACGACAGACGGCGCGTGCGCGACGCGCTTGACCGATTGATTCCCGATCTGAAAGGCGATGGTGTTTCCGGTGCCGACCTGATCATCGAGGCGGTGCCGGAAAATCTCGAGCTGAAGCGCAAAATCTTCGCCGGCATCGAGCCGAAGATGAAGCCCGATGCGATCCTCGCCAGCAACACATCGAGCATTCCGCTCGAACAATTGCGCGAAGGACTGCCGCGACCGGAGCGGCTCGTCGGCATTCACTTCTTCAACCCGGTATCGCGCATGCAGCTCGTCGAGATCGTGAGCCACGATCAGGCAGCGCCCGAAGTGCTGGCCGATGCTCGCGCCTTCCTCGGCCACATCGACCGGCTGCCGGCGCCCGTGAAAAGCGCACCCGGCTTCCTGGTCAACCGCGCGCTCACGCCTTACCTGCTCGAAGCGCTGCTGATGCTGGACGCGGGCATGAAGAGGGAGACGATCGACAAGGCCGCCGTCGATTTTGGCATGCCGATGGGGCCGATCGAACTGGCCGACGAAGTCGGCCTCGACATTTGCCTGCACGTCGCCGAAATGCTGCGCAGCAGCCTTAATCGCGATATGCCCGACGCACCGCAATGGCTCAAGGACAAGGTCGCGAAGGGCGAGCTCGGCAAGAAGACCGGCAAGGGCCTGTACGATTGGAAGGACGGCCACGCGGTCAAAGCGCACGAAGACGCCACGCCCTCCCCTGATATCGCGGACAGGCTGATCCTGCCGATGCTTGACGCCTGCATGACCTGTTGGCGCGAAGGCATAGTGACGGACGATGAGGTGCTCGACGGCGCCATGATCTTCGCCACCGGCTTCGCGCCGTTCCGCGGCGGGCCGATGCACTACGCGCGCACGCGCGGCTTTGCAGACGTACGTGAATCGCTCCAGCGCCTCGCCGGGCAATACGGGCAGCGCTTCCAGCCCGATCCGGGCTGGGACACCAAGCAATGATCCATTCGGACGCCGGGACGTCGCCGACGCGTTTCGACGATCCGGCGCGGATCGCCGACGCCATCGTCGAAAAAGTCGGCAACAGGATCGTGCTCGCACTGCCGCTTGGCCTCGGCAAAGCCAATCACATCGTCAACGCGTTGTACGCCAAGGCCGCAGCCGATCCGTCGATCCGGCTCACCATATTCACCGCTCTGACGCTCACTGTGCCGCGCGCCAAGAGCGAACTTGAACACCGCTTCCTCGACCCGATCGCACAGCGCCTTTTCGCGGGCTATCCCGAGCTCGATTACGCGACGGCGATCCGTGCCGGCAAGGTGCCGCCGAACATTGAGATCAACGAATTTTTCTTCGAGGCCGGCGAATGGCTCGGCTCGCCCTATGCGCAGCAACAGTACATCTCGGCCAACTATACGCACGCGCTGCACTACGTGCTCGACCGGGGCGTCAACGTGGTCGGCCAACTCATCGCGCACCGCCCCGAGGAGGGCGCGCGACCGTACAGTCTGAGCTGCAATCCGGACCTGACGCTCGACCTGTTGACGCTGCGACACCAGCGCCGGGTCGATTTCCTGTTTGCCGGCCAGATTAATTCCGAGCTGCCGTTCATCCCCGGCGACGCTGCGGTCGGCGCCGGCGAATTCGACATGTTGCTTGAAAGTCCTGCGACCGATTTCCCCCTGTTCGCACCGCCACGCGAGCCGGTGTCGCTTACCGACTATGCGGCGGGACTGCATGCCGCAAGTCTGGTGCCGGACGGCGGCACCCTGCAGATCGGCATCGGCTCGCTCGGCGACGCGGTGGCGCAGGCGCTGGTCCTGCGGCAACGCCGCAACGCCGAGTTCTGCCGATTGCTGACGCAGCTCGGCTACGATCCGCAGCGCGACGCCGCCGTCCACAGTGAGCCGTTTGCGACCGGGCTCTATGGCTGCTCGGAATTGTTCGTCGAGGGTCTGCTCGATCTGTTTCAAGCCGGCATTCTTAAGCGCGAAGTGAACGGCGTCGTACTGCATGCCGGGTTCTTCATCGGATCGCGCGCGTTCTACCGGACCTTGCGCGAGATGCCGCGGGATATCATCCAGAAATTCGGCATGACATCGATTTCGTTTGTCAATGAACTGTACGGCGACGAGGCCAAGAAGCGCCGCGCGCGGACCAATGCGCGTTTCCTCAACGACGCGATGATGGCAACGCTGCTGGGCGACGTGATTTCCGACGGTCTTGAGGACGGGCGCATCGTCAGCGGTGTCGGCGGCCAATATAATTTCATCGCCCAGGGTTTCGCGCTCGAAGGCGGGCGCTCGGCGATCGTGCTGCACGCCACCCGCACCGCAGCGGGCAAAACCCAATCCAACATCCGCTGGCGCTACGGCCACACGACGATCCCGCGGCACCTGCGCGACATTATTGTGACGGAATATGGCATTGCCGATATTCGCGGCAAAAGCGACAGCGAAACCATTGCGGCGATGCTGGCGATTACCGATGCGCGCTTTCAGGACGAGCTGCTGCGGCAAGCCAAAGATGCGGGCAAGATTGCGCGGTCGTTCGAGCTGCCATCGTCGGCGCGCGACAACACGCCGGAGGCGATAGACCGGGATTTGCGCGATGCCGCCGGTGCGGGGTTGTTGCCGTCCTTCCCGTTCGGCACGGATTTCACCGATGTCGAGCAACGGCTGCTGCCGGCGCTCCAAGCCCTGAAGTCAGCGTCGCCCGCCGGCCTCGCCGCCATGGTGGTGCGCGGGCTAATGTCGGGTTCTACCAACGATAAGGAATGTCTGACCCGGCTCGGCTTGGCCCGGCCACGGAGCGCCGCGGAACGGTTTTACGCGGCTTTGGTGCGAGGCGCGCTGCAGTGAGGTGCGGCGTCATTTATCGCATCGCACAGACAGAAAATCGCGATCTAATTCAATGATGTGATCGGTCATCGGCGCGGCGGTGCGGCCTTTGAATAGCAACTTGTCGCACAAAATATCGGCACCGATTTTCAGTTTATTAAGGCTTGTTATGTCGCTGTCACATTCGACCCCGGGCGGTCTTGCATAAGGTAATAGTTGCCGCTAAATATTCCGCATCGAGTTTTCGGCCGAATGACTTGGCTACACAGCGACGATAAGCGCGCCTGACTGACAATCCTTCACCAAAATCTCGAGCTAACCGGACTGGGCATGATCGCCCGGTCCATTTTGACGTGTCTATAGAAAGAGGTGGCCCGTGGATAACGGTACCGTGAAATGGTTCAACACGCAGAAGGGCTATGGATTTATCCAGCCCGAAGGCGGCGGCAAGGACGTGTTCGTTCACATTAGCGCGGTGGAGCGTGCCGGACTGCGCGAGCTCCGGGAAGGTCAGCGCGTGACGTTCGAGATCGTAACCGACCGCAAGACCGGCAAATCGGCGGCCGAGAATCTGAAGACGGTCGGCTGACGCGGCGCGGCCTCAAACGGCCGCACCAGCAAAGAGACAAGCTCTGTAGCCCGGATTGCGCGGCGCGCAATCCGGGATGTTCCGTTTCGGATAATATTTGATGAGTCGCCGCGCCTCAGAAGCGAAATGACGCTCCGACGAACGGGTTGAATCGGTCGGCAGCCGGCGTCACCCCAAGGTTGATGCCGCTGTCGAACTGTACATTCTTGGTGACCTGATAGGTCACTCCTGTCGACAGCAGCACCACGTCAAAGTTCGAAGCGGGGGCAAGTTCCGCGTAGACTTCGTAATAGATGGTCAACTGCTCGGTCCAATCGTGGCCCAGGGAAGCCGAGGCAATGTATCGCGGATGGTATCCGGCACCGCCGTCATTGTGGATCGCCTCGACGCCCGCGTTCATGGTGATATCGAACGTTTCGGTGAGCTTGATGGCATAGGGCAGGATGAGTCCGCCTTCGACCGCATCCGGACTGACGCCGTTGCCCCGATCGGTCGGCACGCTGATAAAAGGCAATAGAGCGAAGGCGGTGGAGCCCGGATTCTCAAACGCATCGCCGCCCCACAGGTTGATCTTGCCGCGAATTTCCAAGCCGCCGATGCCCGACTGCAGCATCGAGTCGGTGGGATTCGGCGCATGCGTTCGCACGATGCCGTAGGGCTGCCAGATCAAGTTCATTTCTGCGGAGTTGGTCAGGCCCATCCTGAGGTCAGTGGTGCCGAATTCATAGCTGTCACTTACGCTGCCGTCGGGGCTGCGGCCTGAGCGCGTATAGCCAAACAGCGTCGTCTCGGTCTGAAAATGACCGGCATCGACTGTAAACGGGCTTTCCGTGTTGTCGGGACGGTCAGTGGTCAGTTCCCGCATCAATGCCGGCGGCGTCGGATTGAAGACGGTGTATTGATCCTTATTCTTTGCCTTGTTTGCATCTTGAGGCACGGCGAATAAGCCGGCGATAAAATCAAACCAGCGGTTCGGATCAAGCGCGCGGCCCTCCGCTGGCGAATTTGACGCGGCAGGCGAAGATGAGTCACCGGCGTCAGCCCCCCCGGCGGCGAGAACGCCCAGGCAGGCCAACACACAAGCGACACGCACGCCGACACCCCAGTCCTTGTTGCCGTCACGCCTCATCTTCGCCCAAACCTCGGTCCGGTTGCCGTTGCGAGCGACCGCTAGCCGGCGGCCGGCAGCCCGGGAATAGGCACACCGAACGTTTGCAGGATCAGCACGACGTTGAGCAGCAGCACGGTCACAGTTCCGATCAGCGCGGCGACTTGGGTGAGCCGGCTGTTGGTGAACTCGCCCATGATGTCGCGGCGCCGGGTAAAAATCAGCAGCGAGATCATCGGCAGCGGCAGCGCGATCGACAGCACGACCTGACTGACGACGAGAGCGTTGGTGGGGTTGACGCCGATCGCGACCACCACGAAGGCCGGTACCATGGTGATGACGCGGCGCAGCCAGACCGGAATGCGAAAGCCAACAAAGCCCTGCATGATCATCTGGCCGGCCATGGTTCCGACCGTGGACGATGAGATACCGGAGGCGATGAGCGAGAGCAAGAAAACGCCGGCCGCGCCGATGCCAAGGAGCGGCGTCAAGGTGTGATAGGCGGTCTCGATCTCCGCCACCTCAGGATGACCGGCGTGGAACGCGCTCGACGCCATCATCACCATGGCCATGTTGACGAGGCCGGCGGCGGCGAGCGCGATCATCACTTCGCGGTTGGAGAAGCGCAACACCCTGCGCCGCTCCCCGTCGTGGCGCACCGGCATGCGCGATTGCGTCAAGCCGGAATGCAGATAGACCGCGTGCGGCATGACGGTGGCGCCGATGATACCGACCGCAAGCAACAGCGCCTCGCCGTCGGCGAGCTGCGGCACGACGCTATGCACGCCAGCGGCGACCCAATCGACCGGCGCAATGAACATCTCGACGAGGTAGCAAAGCCCGATCAGGCACACCATGCTGCCGATGATCAGCTCCAGCGGCCGGAAACCGAATCTTTCGCACATCAACAGGCCGTAGGTCAGGATCGCGGTGATACCCATACCGGCCAGCAGCGGCATCTGGAATAGCAATGAAAGACCGATGGCCCCGCCGAGGAACTCGGCAACATCGGTGGCCATGGCGGCAATTTCGCTGACCACCCACATCGCCAGGACGATCGGCCGCGGAAACTGGTCGCGGCACATTTCGGCGAGGTTGCGGCCGGTCACGATGCCGAGCTTGGCCGACAGCGCCTGGAACAGCATGGCGATCAGATTGGCGAGCAGCACCACCCACAAGAGACCGTAGCCGTAGCGCGCGCCGGCCTGGATGTTTGTGGCGAAATTCCCCGGGTCGATGTAGGCGATGGAGGCGACGACAGCCGGACCGACGAAGGCCAGATAGCCGCGCCAGCTGCCGTGACCGCCCGCCAGCATGGCCTGAGCCGCGGCAACGGTCCGGCCGCTCAGCGACCCCGGCCGGCTCGCAAGTTCCGCCGCCTCAAGCCTTTCATCCGAAGCTGTCCGCAGCATGGTTGTGCAGCACTCACACCAAAATGTAGCCAAGGTTACTTAAGGCGCCGCAGCGTTTCCGTCAATGGCTATATCATGTAGCCTAAGCTACATTTTGACACGTCGAGCCGAATATGGTCTCGGCTGGGCAGGCGCGGCGGCGGACGGCAAGCGAACCAATCGGTGGTCATTCGGTCATGGGCAAGCTTCCCGCGGAGGGCACCCAGGCGCGCCGCTTCGGCAAGACGCGGTCGGCGCAGTCGACCGCCTTGCTGGAAGACTACGCCGAGCTGATTGCGGACCTGCTCGCCAGCGAAGGAGAAGCGCGACCGACCGACATCGCGCGGCGACTCGGCGTCTCGCACGCCACCGCGATCAAATCGATCTCCCGCCTCAAACGCGCCGGTCTCGCCACCGCCCGCCCCTACCGCGGCGTCTTTCTCACCGAGAAAGGCCACGCGCTTGCCGAACGGGTGCGCGTGCGCCACCGTCTGGTCGTCGATCTGCTGCGGGCGCTGGGGGTGCCGAGCGAAGCGGCCGAAGCCGACGCCGAGGGCATCGAGCACTACGTGTCAGAGATCACGCTGAAAGCGTTTGCGCAGTTTCTGCGGTTGCGGGCGTAGCCTGTGAGGATCACACCGCGTGCGCGGTGAGCGCGTCGACGATGCCGTCGACAATCTCCTCGATCATCACCTTGTCATCGCCTTCGCCCATGACCCGGATCACCAGCTCGGTGCCGGACGGCCGAACCAGCAGGCGGCCATGCCCGTTCAGGCGCTTTTGCGCGCTCTGAATCGCGGAACGGACCTTTGCATGCTCCAGCGGCTTGCCGCTCTTGTAGCGCACGTTCTTGAGCACCTGCGGTAGCGCGTCGAAGCGGTGGCAGACCTGCGACACCGGCTTGCCCTGCTTCTGCACGACCGCGAGCACCTGGAGCGCGGCGACAAAGCCGTCGCCGGTCGTGGTGTAATCGGACAGGATGATATGGCCGGATTGTTCGCCGCCGACATTGTAACCGTGCTCGCGCATGTGTTCGAGCACGTAGCGGTCGCCGACCGGCGTGCGCACGAGTTCGAGGCCCAGCTCGTGCATGCGGCGCTCCAGCCCGAGATTCGACATCACCGTGCCGACAATGCCGGGCTTGGCGAGCAGGCCGTCGTCGCGCCAGCTCTCGGCGATCACGGCGAGCAACTGATCACCGTCGATCAGATGGCCATGCTCGTCGGCGATCAACACGCGGTCGGCATCGCCGTCGAGCGCGATGCCGATATCGGCTCGCATCTCGCGCACCTTGCGGCAGAGCGCTTCCGGCGCCGTCGACCCGCAATTGTGATTGATGTTGAAGCCGTCGGGTTCGACGCCGATCGGCACCACATCGGCGCCGAGTTCCCAGAGTGCGTCGGGCGCAACGCGGTATGCGGCGCCGTTGGCGCAGTCGATGACGATGCGCAGGCCATCAAGCGAAAGATTGCGCGGCAGGGTGCGCTTGGCGAATTCAATGTAGCGGTCATGCACACCATCGATGCGCTTGGCGCGGCCGAGATCGCGGCCGGCGGCGAGCCGCTTGGTGAGATCGGCCGCCATGAGTTGTTCGATCTCGTGTTCGGCCTCGTCGGACAGCTTGTAGCCGTCGGGCCCGAACAGCTTGATGCCGTTGTCGTCGAACGGGTTATGCGACGCCGAAATCATGACCCCAAGATCGGCGCGCATCGAACGGGTCAGCATGGCGACCGACGGGGTGGGCATCGGGCCAAGCAGCAGCACGTCCATGCCGACCGAGGTGAAACCGGCCACCAGCGCAGTCTCGATCATGTAGCCGGACAGCCGGGTATCCTTGCCGATCACCACGCGATGCCGGTGCTCACCGCGGCGAAAGGCCAGCCCCGTCGCCTGCCCCACCTTCAACGCCAGTTCCGGCGTAATCACGCCATTCGCGCGGCCGCGAATGCCGTCCGTGCCGAAATGCTTACGAACCATTGTCTGGTTGCCCCGCCGCAATACCTCTTGCAGAAAGCGATATTAACCGCTTCCCGGCCCCGCGCGCTTCAAAAATAATTCAGTAATGTTACCGCTCTTTGGGCTGCATCGAGGGCGAAACAATACTAATGTCAATGTCTTAGCAGCCCGTTCCCAAGCTGCCAAAAAAACCTGCGGATACTTTCCTCAATCGCCTTTGATGTCGCAGGCGCTGGGAGAGGGCTGCGTAACCGAAACCGGATCCGATCCGGGAAATGTATCTTCCAGGCCTTCATCCAGCGCCTGGTCGAGGATCTTGCGGTGTTCGGCGTCGGCGGCCTGCCGGCTGCGCTCAGCCGCCGGGTCGCGACCGCCACGATCGCCTCGGCTCCGGTCGTCCTTGCGTCGATGCGCCATCGCCACCTCCTCCCAAAACGGTCAGGGCCTCTCGCTGCGTCACGCTTGGGCCCGACACGCAGCCTTTAAAGCCAACGATTGAGGGCGGGGCCTGTTCCCTCGAGCCCGGCCCTTGAAGGCCCAGAAATACCCCGGTTGTGCTATGAAAAGCGACGCCTAAGGCCGGGGAGCGCGACCATGAGCACTTTCACCTGCATCGACGACATGCGGCAGACCGCCCGCCGCAAGGTGCCGCGCGCGTTCTTCGAATACGCCGACGGCGGCTCCTATGCGGAGGAGACGTTGCGCGCCAACCGCACCGATCTCGAACGCATCAAGCTGCGCCAGCGCATCCTGGTCGATGTCGGCGACCGCAGCACCAAAACCACGATCCTCGGCGAGCCGGTCGCGCTGCCGCTGGCGTTGGCGCCGATCGGGCTCTGCGGCATGCAGCACGGCGACGGCGAAATTCTGGCCTGCCGCGCCGCGCAGGCGGCGGGCATACCATTCACGCTGTCGACCATGTCGATCTGCTCGATCGAGGATGTGGCCGAAGCCGTCGGCAAGCCGTTTTGGTTTCAGCTCTACGTCATGAAGGACCGCGGCTTTATCCGTGCATTGATCGAGCGGGCGGCGGCCGCCAAGTGCAGCGCGCTGGTGCTCACCGTCGATTTGCAGATCCTCGGCCAGCGCCACCGCGACATCAAAAATGGCATGACGGTGCCGCCCGAGTTGCGCCTTGGCAATCTCATCGACATCGCCACCAAGCCCTCCTGGGCGCTCAGCATCCTGCGCGGCAAGCGCAAGATCTTCGGCAACATCGCCGGCTACATCAAAGGCACTGAGAACGTCAATTCGCTGACCCAATGGATCTCCGGCCAATTCGATCCGGGGCTGAACTGGAAAGACGTCGAATGGATCAAAAGCCTTTGGCCGGGCAAGCTCATCCTCAAGGGCATCCTCGACCCTGACGACGCGCGCATCGCCGCGAAGACTGGCGCCGCGGCTCTGGTCGTGTCCAATCATGGCGGCCGCCAGCTTGACGGCGCGCCGTCCTCGATCACGGCCCTGCCAAAAATTGCCGATGCGGTAGGCTCCGACATCGAAGTGCTGTTTGACGGTGGCGTCCGCTCCGGCCAGGACGTGTTTCGCGCGCTGGCGTTCGGCGCGCGCGCCTGCCTGTCCGGCCGCGCCTACATCTACGGCCTTGGCGCCGCCGGCGAAGCCGGCGTCGCCCGCGCCATCGAGATCATCAAGAACGAGCTCGACGTCACCATGGCGCTCACCGGCTGCAAAAATGTCGGCGAGATCGACCGGCAGAAGATCGCGGCAATGTGAGTCCACGGTCGAACTCTTGGAAAAATAGTTCCCGTTCTCTCGGCGCGGCTTTTTACGCCCGAGTCTTGTGGCAAGGCCCAAAAAAAGGCTTCAGGTCGCGCGGAGTTCTATTTGATGCCGTAGGCCGCCAGTTGGTCTCCCACCGTGGGCAACAGCGCCCTTGCGGCCGCCATGTCGGCCTCGCCACCGGTGGCATCGCCCATCTTCAATTTCGCCAGGCCGCGGCCGTAGAGCGAATTCGGCGCGCTCGGCCTGACAGCCAGCTCGGCATCGAAATCGGCGATCGCCTCCTTGAATTGCCCGAGCCGCAAGTGGGCAAAGCCTCGACTATCCAGCGTCGCGGCGTTGTTGGGCCGCAGCCGCAGCGACTCGTTGCAGTCCGCGAGAGCCTGCTGCAAGCGCCGGTTGGCAACGACGTATGCATAGCAGCGGCCGTTATAGGCGACAGCCGATTTCGGATCGAGCGTGATTGCCTGATTCAAATCCGCGATGGCGTGGTCGAACTCTCCCTTTTCCAGATAGGCGGTAGCACGATAGGTCCAGGCGGGTGCGTAAGTCGGATCGAGCTTGATCACCTGATCGTACCCCACGATGGCCCGATCGATCATCTTGAACACCGCGGTCTTCGGGATTTTGCTCAGGTCGGAGCCCTGCCAAATATTGAGCACCAACGAATGTGCGAGGTCGGTTGCCGCGCCCAGTCCCTGTTCCATGCGGTCACGCTCCAGCCGCGCCGAGCGCCACTGGATGCCCGCGACTACCGTTGTGACTGCAAGCACCGCGGCGGCTGCGACGCTGGCCGCAAGGATACGCCGGCGCCCGGATTCCTTCTCGGCGCGCTCGGCCGTCTCGCGCGCTTGGCAGGCGGCGAGATAGCCTTGCGCCGGCGCCATCGCGCTACCCCAGTCGGGGCCGTGCGACGTGAGCGCCTGCGCATCGGCCAATCGCGAGCCCCGATGGGCGAGGAAGTCGGCTTTGCGCGCCGGCTCGGCTCTCTCCCAATCGGCGGCGGCCGACAGCACGCCGTCAAGCTGCAACAACGCGTCGCGATCTTCCGCAAGAAGATCGGCAAGCGTCGGCCAGCGGCGCAGCAGCGCCTCGTGCGCCACTTCGAGCGTTGCCGCGTCCGACGTTTCGCCACCAAGCTTGACCACCAGCAACCGTCGCGCCGTGAGAGCCTTGGCAAGCGACAGGTAATCGGCGGGCAGATCACCATGCCTGGCGATCCGGCGCTGCGCGATTTTCTGCTCACGATCGATGCGGGCCAGCCGCGGAATGAACAGACGCCGCAACGCTTCGCGGCGCACGTCCCGCTCGGGTCCAAAGCCTGCGTCGGCCAGTGCGGCCTCGGCTTCCGATTCGATCGCCGCAGCGACCCCGCCGGTGCGCTCCAATTCGGCAAGCCCGATCGTGCCGGCACTTTCGTGTTCGCGCATCAGGCGTTGCAACACGAAAGCAAGCAGCGGCAACGCGTCGGACTCACCCTCGACCTCGGCTTGCAGACGCGCCGTCACCGCGGCGTCGAAAACCGGCGCCGACGGGCCCACTTTGCGGCGGAGGATCTCAGCGGGCTCCCGAATGAGCCGCCCGATCTCGCCGTGCGGGACCGGTCCAAGGCTGAGAGGGGTTTGATCCAAGCCGGCGAGCGTCTTCGCGCTCTGCATCAGACCGTAGGTATCGGAGCGGATCGTCACCAGTAACAGCGCTTCATTGGCGTCTATCGCCACGCGGGCAAGGTGCAGGAAGTTCTCGCTCTCAGGACCGGCATCGGCCATAAACAATTCCTCGCCCTGGTCCAGAGACAGGACGGGAAGCGGGTGAGGTGGCGCTGATATAAGCGCGCGCTGCGCCGCAGTCAGTCGCAGTTTGCGCAAAAGCGCGATGAAGGACTGGGGCGTCGCGAGGCCATCGCGCAGGTCGGCGCGGCTTACGCGTTGCGCGAAGCGGCGGTGGACCTCCTCGAGCGCCGCCAACAGTCCCTCGCGGCCCTCGATGGCGCCACCGCGGCCCGCGCGGACGGGCCGCAAGGGCAGCCATTGCGCATCGTCGCGCAGCAGACGCGGCCACAATCCGGCACGCAGGAACGATGATTTGCCCGCGCCTGAAGCGCCGAGAATGACAAACAAACGTGGCGCCTTACGCCCTACGAGTCCGCGCAGTTCGTCGATGCCGCGCAGAATGTCGGCACTGCGTCCGAAGAACACCGCGGCATCCTCCGGCTCCATCGCTTCAAGCCCGCGATAGGGCGCCCGCCAGCCGAACGGACCGTCGGAGTCGCGCTGCAGTTCGAATGTCTCGGCGCCGATGCCGGCCTTGTCGAGCCCGCGTTTGAGGCTTTTGAGTCCGGCTTCGGCGATGTGCACGGGCGACTGGTGCCGCGTCAGCGGATGCACGGCGACAAAGCGTTCGGCTGGCTCACCTTTGAGCCGGACCACCTGCCATTGCGCGGCAAGGCCGCCGGGCAACTGATCGAGCGCGACATCGTCGATCAAGAGTGCGAACAGCTTCTTGTTGAGCTTGCTGGCCAGCTGATATTCGTCGGCACACCATTTTGAGCCGAGCCAGTCGCTCGAAACGAGGAACAGCACCGCCTCGCAGCGGGTGGCGGCATCTTCCAGCGCGTGCGCCCAGCGCTGGCCGGCCGAGATGCCGCGATCGGGATCAAGATCGAGGAAAACGTCGTCTTCGCCGCTCCAGCCCTCGCGAACGAGCCAGTCCTTCAGCGCAATCGCCCAGTCGTCATTCTTACTCGAGTGGCTGATGAAAAGTCGAGGCAAGCGCGCATCCGCTGCCGCTGCGGCGGCTGCTGGAGTGGGACATTCGTTTTACACTATTCGATAGCTATTTGTACGCTGCACAGAAAGCCGGAGCAGCCGATCCAATCATGGCGCAACCGCGACGAATTTCCGAGATGATCAGTGCGCAAGCGTTAGTCGCATTGCACGGCGGATGGGTGGCCGGAGACACTTCGGTGCATTGCTTGACGTAGACCGCCGCCTGCTGTGCGCCGACGCTCACGGTGCAGGACATCTGCGCGGGTTGTTGAGATGCACCGCCGAGCTGCCTGAGGCGAGTGAGATAAGCATTGTATATGCAGTTCTTGTCGGTCCTGCACGCGTTGCGCTGCGCCAACCATGTCCTTTGCACCGAGGCCAGCGTGCCGCGCTCGCTGCTCGGAAAACTGGCGTACATCCTTTTGTAGGCATCCGCCAGCGTACGGTCGAGCGCGGCGAGTGAGTCATCCGAGCAAATCACGGCCTCCGTCGGCGCCAGATTCCCCGTGCACGAGAAACTTGGATTAGCCGCGGCCGCGGGAATAGCCGATTGACCGATCAGCAAAGCCGCGACGAAAGCCGCCGCCGCTGCACGAATTCCAACCGTACACAAGATCATCCTGGTCAATTTTGCCACGTCGACTCGCTCTTGTCGGGTTCCGCGATTGGAACTTTTAAAGGAAACATGCGCTCCGGCATCCGGACGGGGCCGCCCTCGGCGGCCGCAACGGCTGATGCGAGATGGCGCTCGCTACCATAAGGTCCATCGGAACGCGAGCCAAATTCAAAAGTGAAACCGCCAAACCATCGCATTCGGAATTTCCGATGAATGCTTGTTGCCGCGGCGGGGAGCGGCCCGAAACTACTCTTCCTTATACCCGTAGCCCGGCACGTTGCCGCTTGAGCCGTAATATTTGTACGGCAAGAATTTGCCCGACATCGTGATCTTCACCCGGTCGCCCCTGGGATCGGGCTGGCGCTCCAGCGCCAGGTCGAAATCGATCGCCGACATGATGCCGTCGCCGAATTCTTCTTCGATCAGCGCCTTGAGCGCCGGACCGTTGACCATGACCAGTTCGTAGAACCGGTAGATCAGCGGATCGGTCGGCGGCATCGGCATGCCGCGATACGGCGTCTCGTTGATGAGCGCCTGCTCGGTCTTGTCGAGGCCGAACAGGTCGGCGGCCTTGGCGACCTGCGGCTTGGTGAGTTTCATCTGGCCGAGTACCGCGCCGATGATCAGCATCGGCGACATGCCGCCGATCTCGGCGCAGATGTGTTTCCAGGTCCAGCCGTTCTCGCGCTTGATGCCGAGCAGCTTTTCGGTGAGTTCGGCACGGGTTTTTGCCGACGGTACTTTCGCCGAGTCCATGGACGCCCTCCTGGGGTTAGCGACGGCTTCTGCTTAAATTTCAAGCAATTGCCGTGCCAATTGCCCGGGCAGGACGCTTCGCCGTTATGGCCCGACGTTAATGCGGCTGACGTTGAAGCTGCCATCCGGCTGCTTGAGCGCCGCGTTCACCCTGAACTTGGCGCCCGATTTGATGTCACCGGCATCACCGATGACGTATTTCACGATCGGCGTGCCCGGCGGCACGACGATCTTCTGCTCGCCGCTCTTGTATTTCACGGTGATCACCGGCCCGCTCACGCCGGTCACGGTCGCCCCGACGGTGCCATTCGTCATAGTCGAGCCGGGCTGTGTCCACGGTCCGAAACCTTCACCGGTGCCGCGCATCGACTCGGCGAAGATGTGGACTTCGACCGCCTTCTGCGTACCGTCGGGCTGCGGCATGGCCCCGCTGCCGATGTAGTCGCCGTCCTTGATGTCGGCGAGCGACGCCTTTTCGACCCGCACGACCATCACCTTGTCGGCAAGGTTGAGCTTCAGCGCGTCACCCTTGGCGGACTTCGCCAGCACCGTATGGCCGTCGATCTTTTCGATGACGCCAGTAAGGCGTTCCGGTTTCGGCGCCTGGGCCAGCGCCGACGCCGCGGCCAGGCTCGCGAACAATGCGACGCCGGCCATTGCATGTTTTATTTTCATATCACACTCCTGCTGGCCTCACACGCGGCCGCTCCCCTCGCATTCATCGCCGCTGTTTAGCGCCACACCCCGTAGTCGCCGAAGGCAACGTTCGGTGCCTGCAACGTTCCGTCGGGTTGCTTCTTCGTGGCAAAAATAAAGATCTTCTGCCCGGGCTTAAGAGCGGCAGCGCTTGCCTTGCGGCCACTCACGATCACCGAGTCAGACGGCACGATGATCTTCTTCTCACCGTCCGCGTATTTCACATTCAAGGTTTGGCCATTGGCACTGGCGACTTCATTGGCCACAGTCGCATTCGTCATCGTGCTGTTCGGCGCATAATCCCAGGGATGGAAACCCTCACCCGGGTGCACGCCCGGAGGAAAGATGAAGATCGCCACGGCCTTCTGGCTGCCATCCGGCTGCGGCATGGCGGTTATCGCAATGTAGGAACCTTCCTTGATGTCGGAGAGCGATGCCTTGACGATTTCGGTTACTGGGGCATTCGGCGCAAGCTGCACTTTCATCATCGCGCCGTCGCGCCCCTTCACATCCAGCATCGAACCGTTGACACTTTCGATGGTGGCGCGAACGCGCACGACGCCCGGCTGCTGCGCCACGGCAGACGTAGCCACAAGCACCGCGGCCAGCGCAACGGCAAATCCAAATCCCGGTACTCTCATCTTAATCCTCCCAAAAGCGATGGTTCTTGCGCACGCTGCGCAGTCTTCTAACACCGAAGGCCGCTACGATATTCCGCCCGGCGCGCCGGCGGAAGCGGTGAGATCGGTTTCGACCAGCGCCCGCAGTTCCTCCGTCACGTCCGGCTTTTTGCCGAACCAGAGCGTGAAACCGCGCACGGCCTGATGCAGCAGCATACCAAGGCCGTCCGCAGTTCGCAGGCCGCGCGCTTTGGCCGCCGTCAGCAGCGGAGTGAGCAGTGGAACATAGACAAGATCGGCGACGAGCGCATGGCCCGGCAGTTGTGCGATGTCGAGCGTAAGGCCGCCCTGATGTTCCATGCCAAGCGTCGTCGCGTTCACCAAAAGTTCCGCATCGGCCAATGGCTCGTCGCGCTTGTCCCAGCCGACAACGTGCACACGTTCGCCGAAGCGCCGCCGCAGTTCCGCTGCGCGATCCAAGGTGCGGTTGACGATTACGATGCGCGATGCGCCGCGCAGCACCAGACCATAGACCACCGCGCGCGCCGCGCCGCCGGCGCCCAGCACGACAGCCGTCCGCAAATCGCCGTCCCAGCCAGGCGCGCAGGCGTCGAGATTGTCCAAAAAGCCTTCGACGTCGGTGTTGGTGGAACGCAAGCTTGCGCCGTCGAGCCAGAGCGTGTTGGCGGCGCCGACCGCTTCAGCGCGGTCATCCGGCTGCGACAGCTTCAGCGCCGCCTCTTTGTGCGGCAGCGTGACATTGGCACCCGCATAGCCGCGCGCCGCGAGATTTTTCACGAACGCGGCGAACTCATCCGGCGGTACCGCTTCACGGCGGTACTCGCCGGCAATGCCGTAATGCTTAAGCCAGTAATTATGAATGAGCGGCGAGCGCGAGTGTCCGACAGGCCAGCCGACGATGCAGGCCGCGCGCGCCGCCGTGGTCACGCCTCATCCACCACGGAATTGCTCAGCACGCCGATGTCCGGGCATTCGACCTCGATGGTATCGCCCGGCTTGAGCCAGATCGGTGGATCGGCCTTCACCTTCTTGATCGGCGTGCCGGTGCAGATGACGTCGCCCGCCTTGAGCGTCATGAACGTAGTCGTGTAGGTGATGATATCGGCAATCGAGAAGATCATGCTCGCGGTCGTGTCGTCCTGGATCACTTCGCCATTCTTGCGCGTGATCAGGTGCAGCGGCTTCGTTAGATCGAACTCGGTCTGGATCCACGGGCCGAGGCCGCCGGTGGCGTCGAAATTCTTGCCCTGGGTGACGTTGAACTGGCCATGCCGCGTCCAGTCGCGGATCGTGCCCTCATTGGCGAGCGTGATGCCGGCCACTACCTCCAGCGCTTTTTCCTTTGGCACATGCTTGCATTCGCGGCCGATTACGATCGCGATCTCGCCCTCGTAATCGAGCTGTTCGGAAATTTTCGGCCGGACGAGGTGCTGGCCCGAGCCGACCATGGAGTTCGGCGCGCGATAGAACATGCTCGGATATTTAGGGTTGTTGGTGACGTTGTAGTCGGCGCCGCGATTTGCGTAGTTGATGCCGATGCAAAGGATTTTCTCAGGCGCGAGCGGCGGCAGCAGCTCGATCTCGGTCAGCGGCATATCCGCCCGGACGCCGCTGGATACGGCCTTGGCCTCGTCGAGCGCCTGCGCGCGAAATACTTCAAGCAGCGTCGAAAACCGGCTCAGCCGGCCACGCAGATCGACGATGCCGTCGCCCACAACCGCGCCGAAGCTCGGCCGACCACGCATATTGTAACTTGCAAGGCGCATGTCGCGTCTCCCGGACAATCCCTGCGATGTGTTAAGAGTCATCGCCTTAACCGTCAATCCGTCTTCTCCCTCTCCCCGCCGCGCGGGGAGAGGGTCGGGGTGAGGGGGCTTCGACGCATGCGCGGCGCAAAGGTGACGAAAACCAGAGCAGCAAGACGCCTGCGAAGGGACTCAACGCCGGCGGAAAGACAGCTTTGGAGATATCTCCGCTCGCGTGGGTTGGGCGGATTGAAGTTTGTGCGCCAAGAACCCATCGGTGCTTACGTAGTGGATTTTGTTTGCCGAGAGCGAAGGCTTATCGTCGAAATCGATGGTAGCCAACACGCCATGGACAACCGCGATGCAATTCGCGACAAATGGCTCACCGATCACCGCTATCGCATCATGCGTTTCTGGAACAACGAAGTGCTGGAAAATACGGAAGGGGTTTGGGAAACAATCCTCGCGGCAGCGTCTGCGGAAGCGCCCCCTCACCCTAACCCTCTCCCCGCACGCGGGGAGAGGGGATAAATGAAAACCCTGTTTATCGACTGCAACGATCAATTGGCCTCTGCCTGGAAGCGGGTCATCCGCCCCGGCGACCCGCCGATCGAGGTCAATCGAGCCCCGTTCACGGCCGCCGAGCTGCCGCAACTGCTCTCGGGCTACGACATCTGCATCGACGATCACTCCTATTTGCCGACCGGCCGCGTCGAGCAATGCAAGGCGCTCAAGCACGTGGTGTTTCTCGGCACCGGGGCGTCAAGCTACATGGATGTCGGCGAGCTGAAGTCGCACGGCGTTACCGTCCACACCATCAAGGGCTACGGCGATACGGCGGTGGCCGAGCACACCATAGCGCTGATGCTCGCCTCCAGCCGGGACATCGCCCACATGGACCGGCTGATCCGCGCCGGCACCTGGTCGACCCGCGAGGGCGTGCAACTTTCCGGCAAGACGCTCGGCATCATCGGGCTGGGCGGCATCGGCCGCGAGGTGATGCGGCTCGGCCGGGGCCTGGGCATGGAGGTGATCGCCTGGAACCGCACCAAACACCCGGAGGACCCATGGGTGGAGTTGAATGAACTGTTATCGCGGGCCCACGTCATCACCCTGCATCTTGCGCTCAACGACGAAACGCGGGGGTTTTTCGGCGCCTCGCAACTGGCGCGCACCAAGCCAGGCGTGATCCTGGTCAACACCGCGCGCGCCGCTCTGGTCGACGAGACGACACTGCTGTCGGGCCTGCGCAGCGGCCGTATCGGCCACGCCGGCCTCGATGTGTTTCACACCGAGCCGCTGCGCAAGGACCACCCGCTCACCAGCCTCGCCAACGTGACGCTGACCGCCCATGCGGCTTTCCGGACGTTCGAAGCCTCCCAGGTCCTGCTGCGTCGCGCCATCGACATCGTCCGCGATATCGCCGATCCGCCCGGCAGTCCGCGGCGCGGCGAGCGCTAGCGGGCCGTGGCGCGGGCCTCGCCTAACTGATAAATTCCCGCCATGGGTGAACACTTTCGCGACATATCGCTACGCGTTAACGGCGAGGACGTGAGCGAGCGCGTCGAAGCGCGCAAGACGCTGGTGGATTTCCTGCGCGACGACCTTGGGCTGACCGGCAGCCACGTCGGCTGCGAGCATGGCGTGTGCGGCGCCTGCACCGTGAGGGTCGACGGCGCGGTGGTGCGCGGCTGCCTGATGCTTGCAGTGCAATGCGAGGGCGCCGAGGTCGAAACCATTGAGGGATTGTCCGATTCCGGCGTCATCGCCGACCTGCAGGACGCCTTCCAGCGCAGGAACGCGCTGCAATGCGGTTTCTGCACGCCCGGCATGCTGATCGGCGCGCACGAGCTGATCGCCCGCGGCGGCGTGCCGAGCCGGCAAAAAATCCGCGATCACATCTCGGGTAACTACTGCCGCTGCACCGGTTATCAGGCTATTGTGGATGCAATCGAATCCGTTGCCCAGACGCGGGCGGGAAAGGAAGTTTGAGCCATGAACGAGCACGTCAATGCGACGACGCTGTCGGAGCGCGCCGACGAAATTGAAGAAAAAATGATGCACGAGCTTGCGGAGCGCATCGCCACCAAGTCGGTGCTGTTCGGCATGGCCGACGGCAAGGTCGAAATGATGAACGGGTTCGAGTTCAAGAAGAACAACCCGGACAAATACTTTCTGATGGGCGCCGACCCGCGGCTGCCGAAAATGCCGGCCAAGCCGACGCTGATCGATTTCTTCAAGAACCGCTTCGCCTCGCTCAATCACCTCCTCCAGAGCGCCTCGCTGGCGCTGAAAAACGGGCACAACGAAAAAATCGTGCTGGCGTGCCTGCTCCACGACATCGGCGTCGCGAGCTTCATCCGCTGCGACCACGGCTATTGGGGCGCGCAGATGATCGAGCCCTATGTGGACGAGGAAGTGAGCTGGGCGGTGCGCATGCACCAAGCGCTGCGCTTCTTCCCCGACTCGTCGGTCGGCTACGAATATCCGCAGATGTACATCAACAATTTCGGCGCCGACTATAAGCCCGAGCCGTACATCGTGCGCGACTACGAGCACGCCAAGAACCACAAATGGTACATGACGGCGCGGCTCATCTGCGTCAACGACATCTATTCGTTCGATCCGAACGCCAAGGTCAATCTCGACGACTTCGTCGACCTCGTCGGCCGCAACTTCAAGCAGCCTGAAGAAGGCCTCGGCTTCGACAGTTCGCCGTCGGCCCACATGTGGCGCACGCTGATGTGGCCGACCCGGTTTCTGTAATTGTCATTCCGGGGCGCGGGCTTTAGCCCGCGAGCCCTCGGAATGACCGGGCCATGAAACTCTCGCCAGACCAGCCCTCGGGCCTGTCAGCGCTCGACCGGCCGAACTCCTATATCGGCCGCTCGGTGCCGCGACCCAATCTGGCGCGGCTGACCGCGGGGCGCGGCCAGTATGTCAGCGACGTGGTGCTGCCGCGCATGGTGCATGTTGCGTTCGTGCGCTCGCCGCACGCCCATGCGCGCATCAAACACATGGACACAGCAGCGGCGAAGAAGGCGGCGGGTGTCGTCGCGGTCGTCACCGGCGCCGAGCTTGCCAAGGTGATCACGCCGTGGGTCGGCGTGCTCACGCACCTCAAGGGCATCAAATCGGCGCCGCAGCACGCCATCGCGGTGGAGCGCGCCTGCTGGCAGGGCGAGGCGGTGTGCGCCGTGGTCGCGCGCACGCGCGCGCATGCCGAAGACGCCTGCGCCCTTGTCGATGTCGACTACGAGATTCTTCCCGCCGTCACCGACGCCGAAACTGCGCTCGATACGGCAACGCCCGTGATCCATCCCGCGCTCGGTGACAACCTCACCTTCGAGCGCACGCTCGATGCCGGCGACGCCGACAAAGGTTTTGCCGAGGCCGATGCGGTGGTCGACACGACCTTCGTGTTCGGCCGCCATACCGGCGTCACCAACGAGCCGCGCGCCATCGTCGCCGACTGGAATTCCGGCGAGCAGCGCCTCACCGTGTATCAAGGCACGCAGGCGCCGCACATGACGCAGAACATCTTCGCCAAGCACCTGGGTCTGGAAGAGCACCAGGTGCGGGTGCTGACCAAGGACGTCGGCGGCTCATTCGGCATCAAGGTCCACATCTACGCCGACGAGATGGCGGCGGTGGCGCTGGCGAAACTGCTCAAGCGCCCGGTCAAGTTTGTCGCCGACCGCTTCGAAAGTTTTTCGACCGACATTCACGCCCGCGATCACCGCATCAAGGCGAGGATCGGCGTAAAAAATAACGGCACCATCACCGCATTCGAGATCGACGATCTCACCGGCATCGGCCCCTACTCGGTCTATCCGCGCACCAGCGGCATCGAGGCCAATCAGGTCGTAAGCCTGGTCGGCGGCTCCTATACGTGCCCGAACTACCGCGCCCGCGCCCGCGTGGTGTTTCAGAACAAGAACGTGATGTGCCAGTACCGCGCGGTCGGCCACCCGATCGCGACTGCGGTCACCGAGGGTCTGGTGGAGCTTGCGGCGGCGAAGATCGGCATGGATCCGGCAGAGCTGCGGCGGCGCAATCTGTATCCCGACGACAAATATCCGGCGACCGGCGCCGCCGGCCTGAAATTCGAGAAGCTCTCGCATCACGCCTCGCTCGACAAGATTCTGGCGATGATGGATTACGCCACGCTGCGTGCCGAACAGGCGCAGATGCGCGCGCAGGGTATCCACCGCGGCATCGGCTTTGCGTCCTTCATCGAGGTGACCAACCCCTCGGCCGCGTTCTACGGCGTCGGCGGCGCGCGCATCTCCTCGCAGGATGGCGCGACCTTGAAGCTCGATGCCACCGGCGCGGTGTTCGTGCATTCCGGCGTCACCGAGCAGGGCCAGGGCGCCGAGTCGGTCTTGGCGCAATGCGTCGCGACCTCGTTTGGCGTGCCGATCGAACGCGTGCGCGTCATCACCGGCGACACCGACAATACCCCTTATGGCGGCGGCACCTGGGCGTCGCGCGCCGCGGGCATCGGCGGCGAAGCCGCCTGGCAGGCCGGCAAGGCGTTGCGCGCCAATGTGCTGACCGCGGCGGCGTCCATTCTGCAAGCCGATCCGAAGGCGCTCGACATCCGCGCCGGCGTGGTTGTCGACGCCGATACCGGGCGCGAGCGCATCGGCCTCGATGAGGTCGCGCGCATCGTCTATTTCCGGCCCGACACGTTGCCGCCCGGTATTCAGCCCGAATTCGTGGTGACTCGCCATTACGTGCCGCGCGCCTGGCCGTTCGCCTTCACCAACGGCGTGCAGGCATCTTATCTCGAAGTCGACATCCGGACCGGCGAGGTGAAGCTGCTGCGTCACTGGTGCGTGGAAGACTGCGGCACCGTGATCAATCCGCAGCTCGTCGATGAACAAATTCGCGGCGGCATCGTGCAGGGCATCGGCGGCGCCTTGTTCGAGCACTGCCTCTATGACGAGGCCGGGCAACTGCTTAACGGTACCATGATGGACTATCTGGTGCCGATGGCGACCGAAATGCCCGACATCGACATCGGCCACGTCGTGACGCCGACCGCGGATTCCGAGCTCGGCGCCAAGGGCGCCGGCGAGGCCGGCACGGCCGGCGCGCCGGGCTGCGTCATGAACGCGGTCAACGATGCGCTGCGTCCGCTCGGCGCCGCGCCGATCACCACAATGCCGATGACGCCGGAGCGCGTGCTAGCGGCGCTGGGGCGGCTCTGACCTGTCATGCTCCGCGAAGGCGGAGCATCCAGTAATCGAAGTGAATACTGGATCGGCCGCCTTCGCGGACGATGATACTTACGCAAGCCGCGAAAACAACTTCACCGCATTCTTGCGCGAAATCATCGCGCGCACATTCGGCGCGAGAAAGCCCGGCGCGGTGAAGTCCTTCACTTCCTCGGCCACGACCCGCTCGTTGCAGAATGGCCAGTCGCTGCCGAACAGAATGCGCTCCTTCGCGGCGACGCGCGATAGCGTGCCCATGGCTTCGATGCCTGACGCCAGCGCGTTGTCGTACCAGAATGTCTTGAAGCTAGCGAAAATCTCCGCGCGCGTGCGCTGCTGCAGCCGCTTGTCGATCATCGGCGCCACCGACAGCCGCCACGCCAGATACGGCAGCGTGCCGCCGGCGTGCGAGAGAATGAACCGGATATTTGCAAACCGCTCCAGCGCACCGGTGAACACGAGATTGACCGCGGCGCGCGTGGTGTCGAACGGGTATTCGATCATGAAGCCCGGCCATTGCAGGTCGAGCGAGCGGCTCGACGGATGCAGGCCCGGATGGATGTGGACTACGGCGTCTGCGCCATCGAGATACGCCAGCAACGGATCGAACGCGGCATCGCCGAGGAACTTATCGCCATAGCTTGCGAACAGTGAGATGCCGTCGAAACGCAGCGTCTCGAGGCAATAGCGCGCTTCCGCGATCGCCGTATCGATGTCGTGCATTGGCAGCAGCCCGAAACAGCCGAACCGCTTCGGATGCTTGGCGATCAGCTCAGCCGCATAGTCGTTGCAGCGCCGCGCGAACGCGGCGGCCTGCGCCTCCGGCATGAAGGCGACGCCAGGCTGCGCGATCGAGGTGATGGCGAGTGCGATGCCGTGCCGGTCCATCAGAGCGAGCGCGAGTTCTTCCGACCAGTCCGGATAGCGGCCGATCGCCGGCCCCCTGCCCGCCTCATACACCGCATCGCTGTAGAATTGCGGGATCAGGTGGAAATGTACGTCGATCATGCCGCTGGCCATGCTGTCGTCCTCGCTGCTTTTGCGCCCACTCCCCGCGCAGCGGGGAGTGATGTAGATACCTTACGAGGAGACACCCCAAAATGCCCCATTGGAAAGACCAGCCCGTCATCATCGTCGGCGGCGGCATCGGCGGCCTGAGCGCGGCGCTGGCGCTGGAGCGCAAGGGCATCCCCTCGCAGGTCGTCGAGCAGGCGCCGGAGTTCAAGGAGATCGGCGCCGGCATTCAGCTCGGACCCAATGTGTTCCGCATGTTCGAGGTGCTCGGGCTGACCGCCGCGATCAACGCGCTCGCGGTGTTTCCGAACAATCTCATCATGCTGGATTCGGTCACCGGGGAGGAAGTCACGCGCATTCCGCTCGGCGATGCCTTCCGCAAAAAATTCACCTCCCCCTACGCGCTCATTCATCGCGCCGACCTGCACAAAGTACTGCTCGCGGCCTGTCAGAAATCCGCGCTCATCCGCCTCGATGCCGCCCAGAAGATCGTCACGGTCGACGAGACCGCGAACGGCATCGTTGCCCGCACCGAGAGCGGAAAGGACTATGGCGGCGCGGCGCTGATCGGCGCGGACGGGCTGTGGTCGACGATCCGCCAGATGGTGGCCGGCGACGGCAAGCCGAACGTCGCCGGCCATATCACCTACCGCGCGGTGCTGCCGACATCGGAAATGCCGGAACAATGGCGCTGGCGCGACATGGTGCTGTGGGCCGGCGAGAAGGTGCACCTCGTGCATTATCCGCTGCGCACCGGCGAATTGTTCAACCTGGTCGCGGTGTTTCATTCCAACCGTTACGAGGAAGGCTGGGACAGCTATGGCGACCCCGCTGAACTGCACGAGCGGTTCGCCAAGACCTGCGAACCGGTGCGCACGCTGCTCAACAAGATCGAAAGCTGGCGCATGTGGGTGCTGTGCGACCGGCCGCCGATCAAGGATTGGAGCAAAGGCCGCATCACGCTTCTGGGCGACGCCGCGCATCCGATGCTGCAATACCTGGCGCAGGGCGCCGGCATGTCGATCGAAGACGCTGTGTGCCTCGCCGACCGTGTCGTGGCGGCCGGTGGCGACTACGCGGCGGCGTTCCTCGCTTACCAGCAGGCGCGCTATCTGCGCACTGGCCGCGTGCAGATCATGGCGCGTGTCTATGGCGAATTCTATCACGCCGCGGGTGTCGCCAAGGAGCTGCGCAACATGATGCTGTCATCGCGCAGCGCGGAAGACGCGATGGACGGGATGGCATGGCTCTATGGCGAGCAGAAGGAGCTGACGCGGGGGGTCGTGTGACGAACGTCATTCCGGGGCGCCGCGCAGCGGCGAGCCCCGAATCCATAACCCCAGCGCCGGGGCTATGGATTCCGGGCTCCTCGCTTCGGTCGGCCCCGGAATGACGTCTCAATTCACCGCCGCCGCCCGTTCATTGCGCAGCACCACACAGGCACCGCCGGCGGCGACGAGTTTTCGGCAGAATTTTTCCAGATATGACCGGTCGTCATCGGCGACGCGGATCATGTAGCGCGCGGCGTTGCCCATGCCGGGCAGCCGGCCGCGCAGCACCATGGGTTCGCGGTCGCCGATCTGCGCCGCATAGCGCTTTTGCAACATCCGGTAGGTCGCCCAGGCGCCGCTCTCCGACAGATTAGCGGTGAGCTGCGCGCCCCAACGCGGCACGTGCGCGGCGATGCGGTGCGCCTCATCCGGCTTTGCCAGGACGAGGTTCGCAAGCCGCGTGCATGGCACGCCCTGCGGGATCGTGGTCTCCGCCTCCTTCGGCGGCGAAGCCGATGCCCATTCGTCCGCGGTCCAGCCGGTGATAATGGCGACATAATCGCGCGTCTCGCGCGGCAGGCGGCGCCTGCCGTCGAGCCAGGCGTTCACGCGTCCGGGCCCCGCGTTGTAGCCAGCCGCGGCGAGGCCGAGATTGCCGAATTGTTTGCGCAAGTCGCCCAGATAGCTCGCCGCCTCATGCAGCGCCGCGACCGGATCGAAAGGATCGGCGAGGCCGCGGACGTCCGCGGTCGCCGGCATGAATTGCGCGATCCCCTGCGCCCCCTTGCTGCTGACCGCCTGCGCGTTGAAACGGCTCTCCTGCCAGATCACACGCGCAAAGAATTCGACCGGCAAGCCGTTTGCCGCCGCGCCCTGCTCGATCGCGTGGCAGATGTCGTCGGCGGTGGCGGGATGGTTTGCCGCCGGAGTGTCCTTGGATGCCGCCGCAGCAGGTTTTTGAGTTTCGGATTTGGGTGGCTCCGGCGGATTTTGCGACTGCGGATTTTGCGGCTGCGGATTTTTCGCCGGGACCGGAGGCGGCGCCACAGTGGGCGCAGACACGGGCGCCTGCGCGTTCGCGTGCGCATTCAGGACCAGGCTTGCGAGCAGCAGCGTTCCCGCGAGACGCATGATCGGCAAACGCGCAACAGCGGCTTTGGTGCCGCGACACCATGGTCCTACAACCGACCGCATCTGCGCAACAATTCACAAAACATCACAAAACGCGGCGGCAAGACGCGGCTATGCTGCGTGCACCGTAACGGCCTTGCGGCGGGCGATCATGGCCGGCACGTCCGCCGCCGGAACCGGACGGCCGAACAGAAAGCCCTGCGCCTCCTTGCACCCGGCCGCACGCACGAGCCGCAACTGCGCCGGTGTTTCGACGCCCTCGGCAATAGTCGGCACGCCGAGGCTGCGGCCGAGGTCGGCAATGGTGCGCACGATCGGTGCGCTTTCCGAATTCTCACCAAGCTCTCTGACGAACGACTGGTCGATCTTGATCTTGCTGAACGGAAACGCTCGCAGATAGCTCAACGACGAATAACCTATACCGAAATCGTCGAGGGCGATGGTCACGCCGAGCGCACGCATCTCCTGCAGCGTCACGCGATTGTGCTCGTTCTCCTGCAAGACGACGGTCTCGGTGATTTCCAGTTCCAATCGCCCAGCGGCCAGCCCGGACGCCGCCAGCGCGGTCTTCACGGTGTCGACCAGCCCGTGATCCTTGAATTGCACCGGCGAGAGATTGACCGCGATGCGCACCGAAGCCGGCCATTTGGCGGCCTCTGCGCACGCAGTGTTGAGCACCCACTCGCCGATCTCCGAAATCAGGCCGGTGTCTTCCGCCACCGGAATGAATTCCGCCGGCATGATCAGGCCGCGCCGCGGATGATTCCAGCGCAGCAGCGCCTCCAGGCCGCTGATCTCATTCGAGTCGAGATCGATTGTCGGCTGGTAGACGACGTCCAGGTCGCCGGCCGGTAAAGCATGGCGCAAATCCTGTTCGAGGGCGCTGCGGGCCTGGGCCTGCGCCTCCATGGCGGGCGCGAAAAACCGCCAGTTGCCGCGGCCCCCGGTCTTGACTGCGTAGAGCGCAATATCGGCATTCTTCAGCAGGTCTTCGGCCTCCAATCCATCGTCCGGTGCGACTGCGATACCGATGCTGGTGCCGATGTCGACGCCGTGGCCGCCAATCTCGAAGGGCTCCTTGATGGCGTCGAGAATGCGGGCGCACAGGCGCTCCACATCGGTGCGGCTGTCGATCAATGTCTGCACGATGGCGAATTCGTCGCCGCCGAGACGCGCAACGGTATCGGTCTCGCGCACCGTCCGGCACAGGCGCTGCGCCGTCATTTTCAGGAGCGCATCGCCGGCCGGATGCCCCATCGTGTCGTTGACGCCCTTGAAGCGGTCGAGGTCGAGCAGCAGCACGGCAAAGCGTTCGTCGGTGCGCCTGGCCCGGGCAATGGCAAGCTCGATCCGCTCGCGGAACAGCACGCGGTTCGCCAAGCCGGTCAGCTCGTCGTGGCGCGCCATGTGGGCGATCCGCGCTTCGCTGTCCTTGCGCAAGGTCACGTCGGTGAAGGTGCGGACGAAGCCGCCGCCGGCCAGCGGCACGCTGCACACCTCGAGCGTCGTGCCATCCGGGCGCGTTCGTTCGTAAAGGCCGATCTCGCCAAGGCCGCCGGCCTTGACGAATTCGCGCACCTTCGGATCGAGGGCTTCGCCGTCGTGGCCGAAGTCGCCCTGCGCCCAGAGGCAGGACATCACGTCGGCAAACGGCCGTTGCCCGTGGATGAAATCGGGCGGCAGCCCGAGCAATTCGATAGCCCGATGATTGATCACCGCAACCTTGCGGTCGCCATCAACCATCATCAATCCCTCGCCCATATGCTCCAGCGTGATTTCCAGTTCGCGGGATTTCTCCAGCGCCGTGGCTTCGCTGGCGCTGGCGACAGCCTGCGCGGCGTGGATGCGGTGGCGGTGCTCGGCGTTGAGCACAATGCCGAACAGGATCAGGATCGTTATGCCGGCGGCGATGAAGTCCTCGATCTCCTGATCGCGCAGCAGACCCGCCATCAACTCCTGCTCGGAGAAAGCAACGCCGACGATGAGCGGCAGACCCTTGACCTTATGAAACGTGATCAGCCGCCGCACGCCATCGAAGGCTTGCGCGTAGAACGAATCGCCGTCGAGGTGTGACCTCCAAAGCGGAGGATTGAGTTTCTGACCGAGGATATTGCGGCTGCCGCCCTTGGCGGCGCGCACATAGTCGTCTTCGCCGATCAGCGTAATGCGGCCCTCTTTGCCGATGTCTATCATCTCGTAGAAGCGGGCCAGCATCGCCGGATCGACGCCGAGCATGATCACACCCTTGAAGCTGCCGTCGGCGGCGATGATCGGGCGCGCGAACGGCACGACCCAGGTGTTGCTGGCGCGGCCGACAATCGGCCTGCCGATGTAGAGCCGGTCGTGAGGGTCTTTCAGAAATGTCTGAAAGTGCTCGCGGTCATGCAGATCGAAGCGCTGCCCGGCTTGCGAACTGCCCGAGTTCACCATGATGCCGTTGGCGTCGATCAACGCCGCGTTTCTGACGAGATCGCTGGCATAAAGCGGATTCGCCGCGACGCGGCGAATGTCGAAATGCTCCGGATCGAGCAGATCGCGCGCGCGGAGCAGCAGCAGCGTCTTATCGACTTCGCTGACCGAACGGATGACGCTTTCCTCGAAAGCGCTCGCCAGGTTCTTGCCGTGCTCGCGCGTCAAGGACAGGAAATTCTGCGTGCTGTTGTGCTCGTCCCAGAGCAGGCCGGCCCAGATCGCGGCGATCATGGCGAGGCCAAGATAAGTCGTGGCATTGAGCAAGCACCGTGCCCATTGCCAAAGATCGGAGCGTGTCATGTCGCGCGACGCCGGTCGTTTTTATGTGCGCATGCTAGGCCGCCAAGCTTGCGGAAGATTTACGTTTTCGCCTCGCATACCGCTGCAACTCTATCTATCGGCGGCACCGTGACCGATGGGACCTCGGCAATATCCTGTTAAGCATGGCGAGTGCCCGGCAGTTGGCGTAGCGCGCGGCGTTGCGGATGCTTGGCAAAGGAAAACCCGGCCGTTCTGGCCGGGTCGAGTAGACGCGCAAGGATGGTTTGCCGTTATCGAAAGGCTTCGGTCCTCGCCCGGGATGGTTCTGCTTTTGACGCCTCAGCTGTCATGATTGTTCGCTAACACGCCCCGGCGCGGCGCGAAATTCGGGAATTGTCCGTTACGGGCAAGCCCGCGCTCCGCATTAGCCGTTCGCTAACGCTGCGGCGTAGCAGAAGGTCCATACCAAAACTTCGACACCTGGGTCTGAATTTCAACGCAGCTATTTATCGGCCGGCCGGCCGGACGGACGCCAAACCCGCCGGCCCGAACCACGATAGAGTAGTAAAATTAGCATTTACAACCTGCTCGACTCATCAGAATGTATATTTTCCGATCACGGGAGCTCACCCATAAAGCGAGTCCAAAAAATGAAGTTTTTTCCACCACCGGTCGAAATCGCGGAGGATGAGGGGTTTGCCCCTCAAAAGGACCTTTTCCAAAGAGCACCATTTGGCGACGGGCTGACAAATCTAGTCACTGTCGCCGAGGATCCACTGGTTATCATGCTAGATTCCGCATGGGGAACCGGCAAAACTACATTTATCAAAATGTGGGCGGGTCAACTTCGAAATGCTGGTTTTCCAGTTATCTATTTCGACGCCTTCGAAAATGACCATGTTGACAATGGATTTCTGGCGATCACGGCCGAAGTATTGCGCTTCTCACAGTCTAAGAAGAACACGAACGCGACCGCTCATAAGAAGTTTCTGCGAAGCGCCGCACGTGCCGGTGGTGTCCTGCTGAGAACCGGCGCACGAATCGGGGTCAAAGCCGCGACGCTTGGAGCAATAGACGCTACCGACTTAGACGCATTGAAATCTGTTGCGGATGATATTGCAAAGGAAGCCAGCACTAAAGCAGATGAATACATTGAGGTCGTTCTTAGACTTCAAAGTCAAGAAAAAGAAGCGCTTACAGCACTCAGAGCAGCATTGGTTGATTTGGCAAAATCTCTTTCCAGCCAAACTGGCGAAGGCTCCACGCCAAAGCCGCTCATATTTATCATTGACGAATTAGACCGTTGCCGCCCGAGCTTTGCGTTAGAGCTTCTTGAAAGGATAAAGCACATATTTTCAATAAAAAATGTGCACTTCGTATTAGCCGCACATCTCGATCAACTCGAAAATTCGGTACGGTTCAATTACGGTGAAGGGTTAGATGCGCGCACGTATTTGGAAAAATTCTACAATATCATTGCACATTTTCCCGACAGCTCACGTTCCGTTCGGGATAAAGTCTCAAACAAATATATTTCTTACCTTGTCGACAAAATGTCGCTGCAACCTGGCGACTTAACCATTCTCAATAAAGTCGCTGAGGCGCGTTCGCTATCCTTCCGCACCATTGAGAGAGTCGTGACGTGCATTTCGCTTGCTAGGCAATTCACCCCTAAAAACCATCTCTGGCTACAGCCAATTGTCAGCGGATTATGCGTTATGAAAATGCTCGACACCTCTCTCTTTAATCGCGCGAGAGCTGGCACCTTGACGATTGACGACGTTCGCACAGCCTTATCATTGGACAACTGGGCTGACGGCAGCAAGGAAAACGATTGGATGATGGAATGGTGGATATACTGTGTCGCGGAGAACGAAGCTGATTATCCAAAATTTGACTGGAAAGGATGTCGCCAATCCCTTGCTCAATATTCCATCCGAGACCGAAGGGATCTCGTAAGGATCATGGCTAGTTATCTTGACCGGTTCCGATTGCCTACACAGTAGAGGCTGCGACTCAGCATGGGTGCATCCAACCTGCCCGCGGCTCAAGCTAGATTATGAATTTCGAACACCCTTCCCTTTCAGCGCACTGCCGATCTCCGTCAAAACCGCCGGATCGTCGATCGTCGCCGGCATGGTCCATGACTCGCCGTCGGCAATTTTTTTGATCGTGCCGCGCAGGATCTTTCCCGAGCGCGTCTTCGGCAACCGCGCCACCGTGATGGCGAGGCGGAACGAGGCGACGGGGCCGATCTTTTCGCGAATGAGCGCGACGCACTCCTTTTCGATCTCGGTGGGCGGGCGGTTGACGCCGCTTTTCAGCACGATGAAGCCGCACGGCACTTCGCCCTTGAGCTGATCGGCGATGCCGAGCACGGCGCATTCGGCAACGTCGGGGTGCGCGGCGAGCACTTCCTCCATGCCGCCGGTTGAGAGCCGGTGTCCGGCGACGTTGATGATGTCGTCGGTGCGGCCCATGACGAAGACGTAGCCGTCCTCATCCTTGAAACCGGCATCGGCGGTTTTGTAATAGCCGGGAAATTCGTCGAGATAGCTCTCGCGCATGCGCGCGTCGGCCTGCCACAGCGTCGGCAGGCAGGACGGCGGCAGCGGCAGCTTGACGACGATCGAGCCCATCGTGTTGACCGCGACTTCCTTGCAGGCTTCGTCGACAATGCGCACGTCGTAGCCGGGCATCGGCACCGTGGCCGAGCCATATTTCACCGGCAGCGTGCCAAGTCCGACCGGATTGCCGGCGATGCACCAGCCGGTTTCGGTCTGCCACCAGTGGTCGAGTACCGGAATTTTCAGAAGGTTCTCCGCCCACTGCACAGTGTCGGGATCGGCGCGTTCGCCGGCCAGAAACAGCGTGCGAAACTTTTTCAGATCATATTGCGCCAGGAATTTGCCTTGCGGGTCTTCCTTCTTGATGGCGCGAAAAGCGGTCGGCGCGGTGAACATCGCGGCGCAGCCGTATTCGGCGATCACCCGCCAGAACGCGCCGGCGTCGGGCGTGCCAACGGGCTTGCCCTCGTAAAGGATCGTGGTGCAGCCGTGAAACAGCGGCGCATAGACGATGTAGGAGTGGCCGACCACCCAGCCGACGTCGGACGCCGCCCAGTACACCTCGCCGGGTTCGACACCGTAGAGATTTTGCATCGACCATTTGAGCGCGACCATGTGACCGCCATTGTCGCGCACCACACCCTTGGGCCGGCCGGTGGTGCCGGATGTATAGAGAATGTAGAGCGGGTCGGTCGCCGCAACCGGCACGCAGTCATAGACCGAGCGGGCGTAAATGAGCGCGTGGTCGCGCATCGCCGCCCAGTCGCGGTCGCGGCCTTCAATCAGTGAGGCTTGTGCCTGCGGCCGTTGCAGAATCAGACACGCGTCAGGCTTGTGCGAAGACAGCGCGATGGCTTCGTCGAGCAGCGGCTTGTAGGCAATGACGCGGCCGGGTTCGAGCCCGCAGCTCGCCGAGAGAATGACCTTCGGCTTGGCGTCGTCGATCCGCGTCGCCAATTCGCGCGCCGCGAAGCCACCGAACACCACCGAGTGAATGGCGCCGATGCGGGCGCAGGCGAGCATGCCGATGACAGCTTCGGGAATCATCGGCATGTAGAGGATGACGCGGTCGCCCTTCTCCACGCCGAGGTCGCGCAGCATGCCTGCGAGCACCTGCGTCTCGGTGAGCAAGCGATAGTAGCTGATAGTGCGCTTTTGCCCGGCCAGCGGCGAATCGTAGATGATGGCCGCCTGATCGCCGCGGCCGGCATCGACATGGCGGTCGACGGCGTTGAAGCAGGTATTGCAGACGCCGTCCGCAAACCATCGGCCGTAAATGCCGGCCTTCGGGTCGAACACCGTTTTGGGCTTTTCGAACCAGTGGATCGCCTCGGCCGCCTCACCCCAGAAGGCGAGCGGATCGCGCTGCCAGCGCGCATAAGCTTCGTGATAGCGGCTCGATCCGGCGTCCATGACTCTTCTCCCTCTCCCCGCAAGCGGGGAGAGGTTATCTTCTGCCCCACGGCGATGTTTGCAAGCTGGATATAAGACAACGCTGGTCATCACCCCCGCGCTTTGATCTATGTGATCCTCCCTACCGCTCTTACCTCCGATACTTTCCCGTGATCACCGACCCGCTGTTCTACCTCGTGGCTATTCCGGCCGTGGTCCTGCTCGGGCTCGGCAAGGGCGGTTTTGCCGGCCTCGGCATGATCTCGGTGCCGCTTCTGACGTTGCGGGTGCCGATCCTGCAGGGCGCGGCCATTATCCTGCCGCTGCTCGTCACCCAGGACGCTATTTCGGTCTGGACGTATCGGCGCGACTGGAGCGCCTGGAACCTGAAGGTTCTCATACCCGGGTCGATCATCGGCATGGGTGCCGGCACGCTGTTTGCGAGCTATGTCTCGAACGCGGCGATCGAAGTGGCCGGCGGCATGATCGGGCTCTCGTTCGTCATGTATCGCTGGCTAGGGCGGTGGCTGTGGCCGCATCTCGTGCGGGCCGCCGAAAAGCCGAAGCGGCCTTACGCGCTCGCCGGCGTGTTCTGGGGCTCACTTGCGGGCTTCATGTCGCTCCTGGTCAATGTCGGCGCGCCACCCTACCAGATCCACATCCTGCCGCAGCGCCTCGACAAGCTGACCTTCGTGGGCACCACGGTCATGTTTTTTGCCTTCATGAATTTGATGAAGATCGGCCCGTATTTCCTGCTTGGCCAGTTTTCGCTGCGCAATTTCGGAACCTCCGCGGCGCTTTGGCCGCTGGCGGTGGCGGCGAATTACCTCGGCATCTGGCTGGTGCGGCGAACGCCGACCGAGCCGTTCTACCGGATCACGTATCTGTTGATGTTTTCCATTTCGGTGGTGCTGATCTGGCAGGGTTGGCTCGGGCTGAGGCAGGGCGGCTAACAAACGACCCGCCTTCGCTATTCGCCGGTGCCGAACTTTCGGCTAAGCTCAATGCCGGAGGAAAAATGGCGACACCCTACGATACCGGCCTCGATCGCAATCCGGCGAATTTCCAGCCGCTGACTCCGCTGTCGTTTCTGGCCCGCGCGGCCGCGACCTATCCGGAGCAGACGGCAATCATTCACGGCAACCGGGCCTGGACCTATCGGGACTTCTTCGCCCGCGCGAAAAAACTCGGCTCGGCGCTCGCGCGGCGCGGCATCGGGCGCGGTGACACCGTGGCGGCGGTGCTCGCCAATACACCGGCGATGCTGGAGGCGCACTACGGCGTCGCCATGGCGGGCGCGGTGCTCAACACCATCAACACCAGGCTCGACGCCGCCATCATCGCGTTCACGCTCGACCACGGCGAGGCCAAGGTGCTGATCGTCGATCGCGAGTTTTCCACGGTGGTCAGCGACGCGCTCGCGCTCTGCAAAGCCAAACCGCTCGTCATTGACTACGACGATCCGGAGTACAACGGCCCGGGCGAGCGGCTTGGTGCCATCGAATACGAAGAGTTTTTGCGCGAGGGCGATACGGAGTTCGCCTGGCTGAAGCCCGAGGACGAATGGGACGCGATCTCGCTCAATTATACATCGGGCACCACCGGCGATCCCAAGGGCGTCGTCTACCATCACCGCGGCGCGTATCTGCTGGCGATGGCGAATGTCATCACCTGCGGCATGGGCAAACATCCGGTCTATCTGTGGACCTTGCCGATGTTTCACTGCAACGGCTGGTGCTTCCCGTGGACCCTGTCGGTGGTCGCGGGCACGCACGTGTGTCTGCGGGCGGTCCGCGCCGCGCCGATCTTCGACGCCATCGCCACCCACAAGGTGACGCATTTGTGCGGCGCGCCGATCGTGATGTCGACGCTGCTCAATGCGGCGGCACACGAGAAGAAACCGTTGCCGCACATCGTCGAATTCGTCACCGCGGCGGCGCCGCCGCCGGAAGCGGTCCTGGCGGCGATGAAGGCCGCCGGCTTCAACGTCACCCATGTGTACGGACTGACCGAGACCTACGGACCGGCGAGCGTCAACGACTGGCACCGCGAATGGGACGGCCTGCCGGCTGCCGAGCAGGCGGCCAAGAAAGCGCGCCAAGGCGTCGCCTATCCGGTGCTCGACGCGCTCGACGTCATCGACCCGGCGACGATGCGGCCGGTGCCGCGCGACGGCGAGACGCTTGGCGAGGTGATGTTTCGCGGCAACGTGGTGATGAAGGGCTATTTGAAAAACACGACCGCGACCGAGCGGGAATTCTCAGGCGGCTGGTTTCACTCCGGCGACCTCGGCGTCATGCATCCCGACGGCTACATCCAGCTCAAGGATCGCTCCAAGGACATCATCATTTCCGGCGGCGAGAATATTTCCTCGATTGAAGTCGAGGACGCGCTCTACAAGCATCCCGCCGTGCAGGCGGTCGCCGTGGTCGCGAAGCCCGATGAAAAATGGGGTGAGACGCCGTGCGCGTTCGTCGAACTGAAACCGGGTGCGTCAGCAACGGCCGAGGAATTGATCGCTTGGTGTCGCCAAGGTCTCGCTGCCTACAAATGCCCGCGCTATGTGGTATTCGCCGAGATTCCAAAGACCTCGACCGGCAAGCTGCAGAAATTCAAGCTGAGGGATGCTGCGAAGGGGATGTGAGGCAGAGCAGCCCTCTCACGAAGACGCTCTCTACGGGGTACGGCGGTTTCTGTTGGCGTCCATAGTCAGTTCTAATTTGGACGCCGCCGCTCGCAGCTGTGAAAACAACATATCATCGCCAAATGCCTTTGCCGCGAACGCCATTGAAATAATGGCGCGGTAAAAGTAATTCATGGCATCCGCAGCGTGAGTCGCCGTCTTCAAGAACCCGAACTTACCACTAGCGGGTCTTTAAATTCGTTGGTTTTCACGCCGCCTCAGCCTCTGTCACCCCAACCACCAGTCGCTTGCCGAGCGCACGGAGCGCCGCCGTGAGAGCCGGTAGTTTGGTCGGATGGCGCGGATCGAGAATGCGACGAACCTCTTTTTCGTCCTTGCCGATACGGCGCGCCAGTTCGCTTTTGCTGATCCCGGCGGCGGCAAACGCTTCCAGCACCGCCAGCTTGGCCGCCACGTCCGGCGGTATCGCGACTTCGACAAGGCCTCGACTCTTGGCGCGCGACTTCGGCAACGGCTTGCCGCGTTCGAGATAGTCGAGCAGCACGAGACCGAGTGCTTCCTCAGCCATCGCTCGCGCATCGGCTTGACCGCGTCCCTGCGTGATCGCTTCCGGCACGTCGGGAAAGCTGACAACGACATTGCCGCGCCGCTCACCCGGCTCGAACAGCGCTCGATAGACGTAAGACCTCATCGAATTTCTCCCTGGCGTGGATCAATCCGCCAGCCCCAGTTGCTTCCTGATCTTACGCGCCGTCTTCGGATCGATCTCGCGTGACGGCAAAGTCGTCAATCGATCGCCGACATAGACCAACATGTGGCCGCCTTTGCCGCGCCTTTTCTCGGCTCTGAAGGACAGACCTTTCCGCCGAGCCTCGTCCCTCAATTCGGCAACGAAAATGTCGCGCTTATCCACCGCGCAGTCGCAAGCTGATGCGTTAAGCCTGCGAGGGTTTTCGGACATTTTTGTCCGGATGTCAACGTGAATTTGGCTGGCCATTCCCACCGTTGGGACCCCAGCTCGATCATTTGTTTGAATGAAATATTCAGCTTATCCCGGCGACCGCAGGGACGATCGAAAAATGAGCGCCGTAACTTGGATGTTAGTGCAGGACTGTTTCCAGTCTGAGCCGTTCGATTTCGTCCTTGACGTGCAATTTCTTCCGCTTCAGTTCCGCAATCCTGAGGTCATCGGCCGAGGGGTGGGCCATTGCTTCTGTGATTTCCGCCTCTAGGGCCTGGTGCCGCTTTTCGAGCTCCGCAAGATGCGCTTGCATCGCCATATGGGCTGTCTCCTTGCGTTGAATACCGCCTGTCGAACGAACTACCACCCTATAACCAAGAACATCATACTCCGTTTCCCGCACGCCGAAAATCCCGTCTGTGTACACACGGATGGATGCCGCCCATTCGCCCGATGGGCTTGTCGGACATTAACCAAACCGCGATAATGCGGCGCCACTGATCGGCCAGACCGTCTCCGGGCCCGTGTCGAAGCCGCAGCGGAGCCGCAACCGCAGCGCGACGGGTGGAGCGGATTTGACATTCGCTACCCACCCAGCCGGGAACTCCGGTAGCGAATGTGAAATCCAAAAGCTCCACTAGCACTTATAGTTGCTAGTGGTCCTTTGATTCTAACATTCGCATGATGGGGTGCCGAAACGGGATGCAAATGCTAGAATCAACCATTAGGCGGAAATGACGAAAGAGGAAGAACACGAACTTCGGGCGCAGCTGGCGCGCCTGCTGCAGGAACATCGTGACCTCGATGCCGCCATCGCGGCGCTGCAGGATTCGCTGGGCGCCGATGTGATCCAGGTACAGCGGCTGAAGAAGCGCAAGTTGTACCTGCGGGATCGGATTACCTTCATCGAAGATCAGCTGACGCCAGATATTATTGCCTGACCTTTTCGGCTGGGCGCGCGCCGGGCGAAAACTCCTCGTGACGCTCGGCCCTGCGTGCATGCTTACGGGCATACATGGCGGTATCGGCGCGGGCGAGCAGTTCGCCCGGAGTATCGAGCGCGCCGGCCAGCGCCGCGCCTGCCGATGCGCCGACCACAACAGTCGAGGCGCCCCACTGCACCGGCGTTGCATAGACCGCCCGCTCCAGCGCGACGGCCTTGGCTGCGGCCTCAGCACTGCTGACATTCCACAGCAACACCGCGAACTCATCGCCGCCGATCCGCGCCACCACGTCGGAGGCCCTCACTTCGGCGACAATCGCCGCGGCGACCGCCTTGAGCATGGCATCGCCGGCCGCGTGGCCATGACGATCATTGACCGGCTTGAAGCTGTCGAGATCGAGAAAGATCAGCGCCGCGCTGACACCGTAACGTTTGACATAAGCCACCGAACGTTTGAGCTCGCGCTCGAAGCCGCGCCGGTTGAGCAGATCCGTCAGCGGATCGATATCGACCTTGGCCTCGAGGTCGACGATCCGCGCGCGGGAGCGCTCAAGCTCGGCGGCGAGCCGTTCGACCTCGGCGGCAAGCCGCATGGGTGTGGAGCGCGCCGCACGCTTGGGTTTTGCCGCATCCGCCGGCGGCGCGTCGGCACGAAGGCGCGAGGCGCGAGGCGGCTGCCGTGGCGCGGCCGACTTGTGCCGCGGCTTTGCGGCGTCACGCTTCATGAAGTCCGACCTCCCCGGCGCCCGCGTCCGAATCGGGATCAAGGATACCCTGCCGTGGACCCCCGAAGTCAGCCGCTTAGGACGGATTTTCAAAGCACCGTCTGGCCGGCCGACGACCGGATGCGGCCGATTGTCGCTGTCGCCGCCCGAGGTGGCTTGGCGCCTGCCACGTCCTCACTGGGCCTGGATGATCGCGATCGGCGCCGTCTGCGTATCGTCGAAGGCTGCCGCGGTCAGGGGGCCGCCGAACACGGCGGCAGTGTCGAGATTGAGCCGGTTGCGGCGCAGGTCGGGCTTCGCCGTCTCCAAGGGCGTGTGGCCGTGGACGACGAACCGCCCATAGTCCCGCTCGTCGTCGAGAAACGGCTCCCGGATCCAGATCAGGTCGTGATCGTCTTGCGCGTCGAGCGGCTTGTTCGGATCGACGCCGGCATGGACAAACAGGCGGCGCCCGTCGTCATAGGTCAGCGGCAGCGAACGCATCCAGGCGAGGTGCGCTTTCGGCAGTTCGCCTACGTCGCCGGCCCCATAGCTCGACAGCGTTGCGGCGCCGCCGTTTCGCAGCCACGCCTTGGCGGGCAGCGAGCCGTCAAGCACCGCCAGCGCCCAGGCTTCGTGATTGCCCTTGAGCGCGATGACATGCTGAGGCGCATCAGCCTGCAGGCTCAGCATGAGGCGGACGACGCCGGCCGATTCCGGCCCGCGATCGATATAGTCGCCGAGAAACACCAGCATCATTTCGTCGTCCCCGGCGTGCTGTCGGCATGCCGCAATCAGGCTTTTCAGCTTATCCAGGCAACCGTGTACGTCGCCGACCGCGTAAGTGAGCGTCATTGTTTGCCGATCATGGTTGGTGGTTGCTGGTTCGTTGTTCACGGGCTCCGACTTTTCCCAATGATGGCCACATTCGGGCAGCATTGTTCAGTAGACGTTCACGATTAAATGGGAACTCTAAGGTAACGGGGCTGTTAGGGTTCGATGACAACACATCCTGTCGAGGTAATGTCATGAGGAAAATTGTGACTGCTCTCGTCGCGGCTGCGACCATCGCCGTGGCGGCAATCGCGACTACGGGCTCGGCCGAGGCACGTTGGGGCGGCGGCTGGCACGGCGGCGGCTGGCATGGCGGCTGGAGAGGCGGCGGCTGGGGTCCCGGTCCCTTCTTTGCCGGTGCTCTCCTGGGCGGCGCGCTTGCGGCGGGCGCCTACGCCTATCCTTACGGCTACTATGGTCCCTACCCCTACGGGTACGCCCCGTGCGCGTGGCGCACCTGGTGGAACGGCTATCGCTGGGTCCGCTCCTGCTACTGAGCCCGGTCAGATATCGCGGCCGATAACGGCGCTCCGGTGGGGCGCCGTTACGATGTTGATTGGCAAGAGCCGCCGATTTCAGCGGTGAAAGGCGGAATCCGCACCAAACTTCCGCCAAAGATTACAACTCTAATCGTGCAGAGGATTCTTAGGGGCTCTCGGGGGTATGTCGGGGACTTCCGCGCCTTAACTTGTCGCATCGGCACCCGAACGATCGCATCAGGAGAACACATGCACAAAGCACTTATCGGGATCGCCGCGGCGGCCACGCTTGGCCTCGCCACGGTGGCCGCCCCGAGCACGGCGGATGCCCGCTGCTTCGGCTGCGCCGTCGGCGCGGGTGTCGCTGCCGGTCTGATCGGCGGCGCCCTCATCGGTGGCGCCATCGCCAACAATCCGCCGCCGCCCCCGCCGGCTTACTATCCGCCACCCCCGCCTCCGGGACCGGCCGCCTATGGGCCGCCGCCGGCCGAGTATGCTCAGCTTGCCCCGGGCTGCTACTGGAGCAGGGCGCACAAGGTGTGGATCGAGGGCTACGGTTGGCAATGGCGCCGTCACCCGATCTGCCCGTAATTCAGAGCGGATCGTGATCGCGCGATTGCGCGTCAGGTTCAGCCGGCCGGCTTGCAAGAGCCGGCCGGTTTTCTTTTGTGGTCAATGGACGATTAAATCGTGACCACGCTCTCGGCACCGCGAGAAGCAGATAGCGGCAACGACGCCCCGCTGTCCGGCCGCAGCGAAAGTGCCATCACGCCGCCGCGCTGGAGCTTGGCATTCACGCTCGCCGTTGGCCGTGGCCTCATCGAAGTCACACGGCAATGGATGGCCCCACGGGCAGCTTATGCAGTTGCCGTCGCCCGCGGGCTGATCGAAATCGCGCGCCAGACGATCGCGCGTTACGCGGCTTATCTGCCGCGGCGGGTGCGTCCGCTTGGCGCCCTCAAATGGATCGCAATCGCTGTGGCTTTCAGCTACGTCGCGGTCGTCGGCGTGCTGTATGCAAGGCAGCGCTCGCTGATGTATTTCCCTGACACGGTCCATACCACGCCCGCAGCGGCAGGCTTGCCGGAAGCCACGGAAGTGCCGCTCGTCGCGGCCGACGGCGTCCATATCACCGCCTGGTTCGCGGCCCCTCAGGGCGACAAACCGGTCATCGTTTATTTCCACGGCAACGGCGGCTCACTGCGCTACGGCGCGGCGCGCTTTCGCCAGCTGATCGGCGCCGGCATCGGCCTCGTTGCCCTGGAATACCGCGGCTACGGCGGCAACGACGGCAGTCCGAGCGAGGACGGGTTGATCGCCGATGGCGAGGCCGCCTACGCCTACGCAGCCGCACACTACCCGGCGAAGCAGATCGTGCTCTGGGGCCAATCGCTCGGCTCCGGCGTTGCCGTCGCGGTCGCGGCGGAAAAGCCCGTCGCCCGCGTGATCCTGGAGGCGCCGTTCACCTCCACGGCGGCTGTCGCCTCGATCCGTTACTGGTACATCCCGGTCAGCCTTTTGATGAAAGATCAATTTCATTCCGATCGACGCATCCAGAAAGTCACCGCGCCGCTCCTGATCCTGCACGGCGTGAAGGATCAGGTGGTGCCCTACACAATGGGCGAGCGCCTGTTCGAACTCGCCAACAAGCCGAAGCACATCGTGCGTTTCCTCGACGCCGGACACGATAATCTCGACGCCAACGGCGCGCTCAACGCGGTGGCGGCTTTCCTCGCCGGCGACCTGGATCAGGCGCCGAAGCCGCCGCGAACCGCAGACCCGAAAAGCTGATCTGAAACCCGGACTATGCCCGCAGGCGCCCGCCTCGTGCGCACCTGTGGGTGATGCGGGTTGTTGTTGGGCGCCACCAGGGCGGTGCCTGCGCCGCTCAAAATGTCTGATAGGCCTTGCCGACTTCGCCGCCGACGCGGGCAAAACCGGCGACGGCAGGCTGATACTTATTGTTGATGTTGAGCGCCTTGGCGTAGGAACCTGCCGCTTTGTCTTTCTGGCCAAGCCGCTCGTAGGCAAGACCGCGGCTCGCCCACGCCTTCGGGTCTGACGAATTGAGCTGCACGGCGCGATCGAGGTCGCCAGCCGCCGACTTGTTGTCATTGACCGCGAGATACGACAGCGCGCGTACCACGTATAACTCCTCGCGCTGCGGCGTCAGCCCGATCGCGGTCGAAAAATCGTTGATGGCAAACTGATGCTGGCCCTGGCTTTGATAGAGCAAGCCGCGATCGTAATAAGCCTCTGAATCATTGGGACGCAGCGCGATCACCTTATTGAAGTCGGCGAGCGACTGGACCGCATTGTGCTGCAGCCGGTAAACGGTGCCGCGACCAAGATAAGCCGGCGCGTAGGAGGCGTCGAGCGTCAGCGCCTTATCGTAATCGGCAAGCGCCAAATCGAGCTTGTTGAGATGGCGGTAAACCAGCGCCCGATTCGCATAGGCTTGCGCATAATTGGGATCGAGCCCGATCGCTTTGTTGAAGTCGGCGAGCGCCTGTTCGTCCATGCCGGCCTCGCCGTAAGCCGAGCCGCGCATATTGTAGGCCTGCGGATCGGACGGATGCGATTCGATGACCTGACTGAGCGAGGCAAGATTGGATTGCGAGGCACCATAGAGCGCGCCGTCGTTCTTCTCGGCAACCGACGGATCGCCCAGATTGCCGAGCGATGCACATCCAGTCAGCACCAAGAGCGCCGTCAGCGCTGCGGCGGGAGCAACAATTGTCCGCCGCCGCTTCTCGTCAGGCCGAATGGTCTCTGATCGTTGCATTCGATGCCTCGCGGGCACCCCGCACGCGGAACTTTGATCCCAAAATCCTCGGTCAGAGCTCTTGGTTCCAAGGTCTTCGGCTACGAGGGCACACGCCGGACCTTATACCTAAACGATAGGAGGCCCGCTTGCCAAAAACGACGGCGCGGGCCTCGATGCCCGCGCCATGGAGAAAGACCGCTTCGATGCGCTAACCCAGAGTCTGTTTCAACCGAACCGCGGCGCGCGAGGCGCGCCCGGCCTGCCGCCGGGGCCGGCGCTGGGGCCGCCCGGGCCCGCGGGCTTGGGCTTCATCGGCAACAATCCCTCGCGCTGCAATTTTTTGCGGGCAAGCTTGCGGGCGCGGCGGATCGCTTCCGCCTTCTCCCGCGCTTTTCGCTCTGAGGGTTTTTCGTAATGGCCGCGGAGTTTCATCTCGCGGAAAACACCCTCGCGCTGCATCTTCTTCTTCAGCACCTTGAGGGCCTGATCAACGTTGTTGTCACGGACGAGAACCTGCACGCGTGCTCCTCTTGCAGTAGGTTCGTGGAATGGGTTGGCGGCACGGACATAAGTCCACACCAGCTAGCGCCGGCCTGTAGCAGAACAGCGCCGGAAAGTCCACCATTTGGCGCGGTTTGCAGCTATTCGTCGGCAAATACCCGGGTGACATGGCCCATTTTGCGGCCGGGCCGCACGGCGGACTTGCCGTAGAGATGGACTGTTGCTCCCGGAACGGCGAGCCAACGCTTAAAATCCTCGACCTCGGCGCCGATAAGGTTGGTCATTTCCACGCGGCCCCGCCGCGCCGGCTTGCCCAACGGCCAACCGGCCACCGCCCGGATATGTTGCTCGAATTGCGAGATCGAAGCGCCATCGAGCGTCCAGTGACCGGAATTATGCACCCGCGGAGCGATCTCATTGACCAAAATCTCATCACCGCCGCGCAGCACGAACATCTCGACACCCAGGACGCCCACATAGCCGAACTTTCTGGCGATCGTCTCGGCGATGCGGCGCGCCTTCTCAGCGCCGGCTTCCGGCAAGGCAGCCGGCACACGCGAGACTTTCAGGATATGGTCGCGGTGCTCGTTCTCGGTGACGTCGAAACATTCCACCGCGCCGTCGTGGCCGCGGGCGGCGACCACCGACACCTCCCGCTCGAACGGTACGAAGGCCTCCAGAATACAGGGCTGACCGCCGACCTCGCGCCAGATGGTCTGCACATCGGTGCCGTTTTTGATCGTCGCCTGACCCTTGCCGTCATAACCGTAGCGCCGTGTCTTGAGCACAGCCGGCCGCCCGATCCGCTCGATCGCCGCGGTCAGTTCCGCCGGTCCATCGACCGCAGCGAACGGCGCGGTCGGAATGCCGAGGCTGCCCACGAAAGTCTTTTCCACCAACCGATCCTGGGTGGTGGCAAGAATTTTCGGATCCGGCAACACCGGAACGCGTGCGGCCAGAAACGTCGCGGTCTCGGCCGGCACGTTTTCGAACTCGTAGGTGACGACATCGACGTCGGCGGCAAAGCGGTCGAGCGCCTCGGTGTTGCTGTAATCGGCACAGCTCACCCGCTGCACGACATCGAAGGCCGGAGAATCGGGACTGGGAGCAAAGACGTGGCACTTGAAGCCGAGCCGGGCGGCGGCCAGCGCCAGCATCCGGCCGAGTTGACCGCCGCCAAGGATGCCGATCGTGGCCAGCGGTTCGAGCACAGTCCCGCTCACGCGCGGGAATCCTTCGGCTCTTCGGCCACAGCAGCCGTCTGCCGCGCGCGCCAGGCCTCGAGGCGCTCACCGAGCGCGCTATCGCCTAAGGCCAGCACGCTGGCCGCGAGCAGTGCGGCGTTGATGGCGCCAGGCTGACCGATCGCCAAGGTGCCAACTGGAATTCCCGGGGGCATTTGCACGATCGAATAAAGCGAATCGACACCCGACAGCGCCTTCGATTCCACCGGCACGCCGAACACCGGCAGGCTGGTGAGCGCCGCCGTCATGCCGGGCAGATGCGCCGCGCCGCCGGCGCCGGCGATAATCACCTTGAAGCCTGCGGCCTTCGCGCCCTTGGCGAAGGCGTAAAGCCGCTCCGGCGTTCGATGGGCGGAAACGATGCGCGCCTCATAGGAAACACCGAGCGCGTCGAGCGTCTCGGCGGCGTGCTTCATGGTCTGCCAATCGGATTGGCTGCCCATGATAATTGCGACGGATTTCGCTCCCAGCGGCGCCACGCAGCAAATTCCCTGACCGGAGGAAGCGACGAATTATAGGCCCGCGCGTTGGCGTGGCAAGGCAAATGAGGAGGAATGCCGATGCCAATGAACGGTTATTATTACCTGCCGCTGACTCCCGGCTATTTTGCCATCCTTGTCGTCATTTACGTTATCGTCGGCGTGCTCCTGATTTCCACGCTGCGCTACGCCTATGAGAGCCTCGGCGTCGGCAGCGGCACCGCGCTGCTCTTGCTGTTCGGTTCGCTGGTCGGAAGCTATTTCAACATCCCGGTGGCGCAGCTGCCTCCCGAACACCTGATGTCCGAACAGGTTCGCGACTTTTTTGGCATGCTCTATGTGGTGCCGCGCGTACAGAGTTACCCCGGCACGACGATCGCCGTGAATGTCGGCGGAGCAGTCATTCCGACCCTGATGTCGCTCTATCTCTTGGTCTCGCGGCAGCTGTGGGTCAGAGGCTTGATCGCCACCGCCATCGTTGCGCTCGTGCTGCACTGGACCGCTCAGCCGGTGCGTGGCGTCGGCATCGCAGTTCCGATCTTCGTGCCGGCCGTCGTGACGGCCGCCGTCGCCGTGGTGCTGGCCTGGGACCAGGCGGCGCCGCTCGCCTACATCGCCGGCAGCCTCGGTACGCTGATCGGCGCCGACCTCAGCAACATCGGCCGCGTCCGCGGGCTCGGCGCGCCGGTCGCCTCCATTGGCGGCGCCGGCACGTTCGACGGTATCTTTCTGACCGGCATTCTCGCGGTGCTGCTCGCGTGCCTGTTTCATCCATCCCGAAGGATGGCAGCGTATCATTGAGGGCACCATGCTTTGGTCCAACAGCGGCTGCTCGCGAAGCGGCGCGCAAGCCTTTATCCTGGTTTGGCCTGAGCATGAACGGACAAACCGACCCCCACATGACCACGACTGCCGACGCAACTCTCGGCGCAGCCGCACGCAGCACGCGCATATTCAGGACTCCGTTGGGAGTGCGGGCGTTCTCCCTTATCGGCGTCGGCATTCTTGGTCTCGTCACCGCTTTCATGATCGGCGCGGCCTATCTCGCCTTCAAGATGCAATGGGGGCTCGGCCTGTTCATGACGGCGATTGCGGGTTTCATGGGCGCTCTGACGGGCTACGTCTGGCGCGACCTCCGCGGCAAACTGGGTTTGCGCGTCGTGCTCGACGCTGACGCTGTGACGCTCGACCTGCCGCGCGGCCGCTCGCTCATTCACCGCCCACCGGCGCAGCACCTCATCATTCCGTATGCGGACATTGCGGCGATCGAGTCACGCTACGAAGCCTATGGCTCGCTCGGCATGGAAATGATGCAGCGCGCCTACGTCTTGCGCCGCAAGAATGGCGAACTGATCTTCCTGTTCGAGGAACGTGCGCTGGCGACCGGCATGGCCAGCACGATGTTCGCGGATATCGTCACCGACCTTGCGGCGCGCGCCGGCGTCAGCATTCGCGAGCTTGGCACCGTGGAAGGCAAAGGCGGGCTTCTCGGGGTATGGGGAACGCACGCCCCCGACTGGGCGGCGCCCGCGGTGCCACTGGCGCGGCAAGTGCGGCTGTGGCGGCACGCCGCCTCGACCGGCGCCCTTGCGATCTCGCTTGTCGTTCTCGTAGTCTTGATGATGTACTATTTTGGCACTGGTTAGGGCGCTTTTGATTGGCCGTCACTATCATGACAAACGACCCAGCACGGATCACGGAATATCACGCCCACATCTATTACGACCCGGCGACGAGCCGCGGCCGCGCCGAGCGCGTGCGCGAGGCTGTCGCGGCACGATTCCCGCAGGCCAGAGTCGGCCGCTGGCACGACGAACTAGTCGGACCGCACCCGCAATCGATGTATCAGGTCGCGTTCCCGAGCGGGATGCTGGCACAGTTCGTGCCCTGGCTGATGCTCAACCGCGACGGCTTGACCGTGCTGCTGCACCCCGAGACCGGCGACAATCTTTCCGACCACAGCACCCACGCGGCGTGGTTCGGCGCCGTGCTGCCGCTTCGCCTCGACGTGTTCCGGAAGTAGGGCAGATTAGCGCTCTGGCGCGACGCCGATGGCCTAGGGCTTATCCTCGACGTCAGTATCGGGACGATCGCTGCCGAGCGCGCGTTCGACATGCCATTTGCCCTGTGCGTCTTCGTACTCGATCGACTCGGTCTGACCCGGTGTGCGCTGCTCGCGCGCGACTCGCTGCGCCGCTTTGAGCGCCTCCGCATGTGTCGCAAAGCTTTCGGAAAACACCCCGTCCACGGTGTACGCCCAACCATCCTCGTGGCGGACGATCTTATAAGTCACATGTGCCATCTGTTCGCCTCCTCGGGTCATTACATTCACGAACATTCGCCGCGCACCGGACCTAATTGGAAGCATGATCTTTTCCGAAAACCGGTACCCACTTTTCGGGATCATGCTTCAGCGCGGCTGACCGTCATCAAACTTGCGCTCGAAAATCTCGCCGATCGAAGAATAGAAAAAGCCGTTGAGACGCCCGACCGGATTGAGCTTGCGCATATCAATATAGCCATTGGTCATACAGGCCGGATCGACGTGCATGTAGACGACCTCGCCGATGACCAGCGGATGCCGGTTGGGACCAAGCTCGATCACCTGATGCAGCTTGCACTCGAAATGAATCGGCACCTCTTTGACGCGCGGCGGCTTGATCTTCACGCTCGGAATCGGCGTCAGGCCGGTCTTGTCGAATTCGGAATCCTCCTCGGGAAAGCCGTTGGCCGAATCCACCATCTCCTTCCATACGGGCTCGGTCACGACGTTGAAGCAGAACTCGCCGGTCTCGCGCGCATTCTTTAGCGTATGCTTCTCGCTGCCGTCGGGATTGCGGGCGATGGTCAGCGAGATCATCGGCGGCACCACGCAAACCACCGTGAAGAAGCTGAACGGCGCCAGATTGGAGCGGCCGGCCGCGTCGACGGTCGATGCCCAGCCGATCGGCCGCGGCACCACCGAGCCGACCAGCATGCGATAGATCTGGCGCCGCTCGGCACTGGCGGGATCGATTTCGAGATACTCGGACATTCGGTGCGCCCCTTGCGCGGCCACGCCTCGTAGCGGCCTGCGCGGCACGATTGCGAAAACGCCGGTTGATTAGGTCGCCGACCGTGCCATAGTCAACGCGCCAGACGAATAGCTCAAGAGGCTTGCGATGAACGTCAACGTCGCGCCCGAACCGGCGCTTGCGGGCGCCGCCGCGCCATTTCAAGTCGAGCGCCTGGGCGTCAAGCTTGGTGCGGAAATCTCCGGTGTCGATCTCAGAGAACCATTGCCGCCGGCCACGCTGCACGCCTTCGAAGCCGCGCTGATCGAGCACAAGGTCGTCATGCTGCGCGACCAGCACTTGACGACCGCGCAGCACGTCGCACTGAGCCGTCAGTTCGGCGATCTCGAAGTGCATCCGATGCGGCCGCAGGGCGAATTTCCCGAAATCCTGGTGCTCGACAACCATAAGGACAATCCGGTGCTGTCCACCGACGTGTGGCACAGCGATACGACGTTTCGCCAGAACCCCACCAAATACACGATCCTGCGCTGCCAGATCATGCCGAAACTCGGCGGCGACACGCTGTGGGCGAACATGGAAGCCGCCTACGAGGGCTTGAGCCAGCCGTTCAAGACGATGATCGAAGGCATGCGCGCTGTGCACGATTTCCAGAATTTCCGCGTGCTGTTCAAGAACACCGACGAAGACAAGACCAAGCTGCGCAAGATGGAAGACCTGTTCCCCAATCCGTCGCATCCGGTGGTGCGCACCCATCCGGTGACCAAGCGCAAGTGCATCTATGTCAATCCGCAATTCACCGTGCGCATCGAAGGGCTCAAAGCCGCCGAAAGCCGCGCCGTCCTCGATGTGCTGTTCGCGCAGGCGCAGGTGCCGGAATATCAGTTCCGGCTGCGCTGGGCCCCCGGCACGATCGTGTTCTGGGACAACCGCTCGACGCAGCACTACGCGGCCAACGACTATTATCCGGAGCGGCGGCGCATGGAGCGCACTGCTGTCGCCGGCGATGCACCTTTTTGATTCGGCCCGGCGCAGCACAAGCTTCCCCGCCAGCGCATAATCGCAACATAAACAAGCGCCACGCGCTGACATGTTTATTTGTTCCGAACGGTTCACGCAATTACTTGTGAGAGAACGCAATGCCCCGGTGCGCATTATCGCCCGAGACCAAAACACGGAGCAGTATGATGAAAAAGTTTATTGCAGGCGCACTTATCCTCGGCGCGACATTGGGTCTGACGACGGCCTCTTTCGCGCAGGGTTACGGCCGGTACGACCGGGATTACGGCTACCGCGGTGGCTATAGCCACAACTACGGACCTTCGGTTCCTGACGTGGACCGTGGCGGACCCGGCCCGCGCGTGGGAGCAGGTTCCGGAACCGGTATCGGGGCCGAGCGATAACGATCGTTCCAGCCAAAGGAACTCTACACAAAAAGAAACCCGGCCGTTAGGCCGGGTTTCTCATAACTGAACATCGCGGCGAATTCAGCCCGTATGGGTGTGGCGAATACGGCGAACGTGGCGGTAGTGTCTGCGCAGGTAGTGATGACGATACACCGGGACGCCAGGCGAATAAGCGGCCGGATGAATTCCAAGCGCGCCGTTGACGCCGCCGATAACGCCGCCGACAACACCGCCGACCAGACCCCCGACCGGGCCGGCTGCCTGGGCGCCGACATAAGCACCATGTGACACGCCGTCCGGCACGCCCTGCGCGTGCGCGGCCAATGGAAACGCCAGTGACGCAGCCAGCACAGCTGCGGATACGAGATGAAGTTTCACGCTACGACCCCTCCTGTTTGTTGGGTATCGCCAAGTTGCCGCCAAAATGGGCGAATGCGCGGCACCATCATGGCGAGTGCGATTACCTGCTTAGGTGAGACAAAACAGTCACACTGATTGAGCCGATCTGCCGCATGGAACCGCGCGCCTTGGCGCATAAGCCTCAGCGAGGCACTATGCGGGCGAGTTCCATCTCGTAGATCCGCACATCTCGTAGATCCTCACATGGCCGCCGCCCCTGCAAACGCGTCTGCATCTCCCCACGCCGAACCGCGTCAGCGCATCGCCGTTATCGGCCTCGGCAGCATCGGCGGAGCCGTGGCTGGCTGCCTTGTTGCCGCCGGCCGCCATCATGTGGTCGCGTGCACGCGCGAGCCGATCGAGCGATTGACGCTTGAGTCGCCGGCGGGCACGGCCGAACTGCCGCTCGCTGCGCTCACCGATCCCGCTCAGGTCGCGGAGCCGGCCGACTGGGTCATGCTGTGCACCAAGACGCATCAGACCGCAGCAACCGCGCCGTGGCTGTCGCGGCTGTGCACGCCCGCGACGCGCGTCGCGGTGCTGCAGAACGGCATCGGCCATGTCGAGCGCGTCGCCCCGCTGGCGAACGGCGCCGCCGTGCTGCCGGCGATCGTCTATTTCAACGGCGAGCGGCTCGCTCCCGATCGCGTACGGATGCGACAAGGCAGCGAGCAGGACATTGCCGTCACCGACGATGAAGCCGGCCGTGGCTTTGCCAGCCTGTTTGCTGGGACGCCGCTCCGTGTCTTGCTCAGTCGCGAGTTCGCGACGCTGGTGTGGCGCAAGCTTTTGATCAACGCCGTCGCCAACCCGATCACCACCCTGACCCTGCAGCGCCAGGCGGTATTGCGGCGGCCGGACGTGCACGAGCTTTGCCTGAAGATCCTCGACGAGGCGGTCGCGGTGGCCCGCGCCGAGGGCGTCGCTGTCGCCGACGACGAGCCGGCGCGCGCCATGGCGACGCTGTTCACGTTCTCGGGCGAACTCGGCACCTCGATGTATTTCGACCGGCTGGCCGGGCGGCGTCTCGAAGTCGAAGCGCTCACCGGCGCCATCGTGGCCGCTGGCGAACGTCACGGCATCGCGACGCCGCTCAACAGCGCGCTATTGACGCTGCTGCGCGTGATCGATGACGCGATCGGGAAAGACTGAACGCCAGCTCTGCGCCTATACCCGATCGACACGCGCAGCGTAGCAGCCGGGTGCGGCGAAGTGGACGTGCAGGTAGGCGGCGCGCGGCTCGGCGAATAGCCGCCCGATGGCATCTTCAAGCTTGCCGCCGTCGATCAATTCCCAACCGGTCATCATGCCTCCGGCATCGAAGCCGCGGACCGCGAGCGTACGCGTGCGCAACTGCTCGGGCACGGTATCTACGGCGTCGAATGTCTGCTCGCCTTTGCGCACATAGATGGCAAAGCGCATGCGGTAAGGCGAGTCGACCGCGTGGTGCTCGTAATTGGTCAGAATGAGTTCGTCACCGGCAGCAGCGTCGGTGAGACTGATACGGCACGGATAGCCCGCCTTGTCGGCAATGCGGCGCACCGCGCCGCGCTCCTCGAGCGCCCAGTCCGGCATGGCAAATAACGATTCGAACGGCTCGGCCGGCAGGCCCTGGATGCGAAAATGCCCCGCGCCGACAAATCGCAAGGTCAGCGCGGTGCCACAAAAGCACATGGCGAACCCGCAGGTCCGCCATGTGATTGTACATATGAGCGGCGCCGCAGTTAAGCGCCGCAAAAAAACTGCCGAGCTATTTCCAGCCGGCTTCCTTGTCGCAAGCCGCGCGCTCCTGCGGGTGACTCTTCTCCCACTGGGTGATCGACTGCGTTTCGTTATTGCTCATCTTGTTGTTCATGCAGGTGCAATATTTCAGCACCACCGACTCGGCTGCGTCGCCCTTGTTGTCGGCCACGCACTGATTGATCCACTTCACGTCGTCGGTGGTCGCGGCGCCCGCGCTCGTTGCGGTGAAAGCGCACATGACGACAAACAATACAGTCCCGGCAAGCTTCATAATGCCCCTCTCAAGGATAAAGCTGCAGAAAATCCCGCAGTGGTTGCCACCTTGCCCGACTTGCATGGATGCAGCAAGCGCGAACGCTGGTCGTTCCGCTCAAAGACCGGTGCGCCGGCAGAGCACACCAACGCGTGGGCTCTCCCGACTCACCCCGACATCTGCTAAGAGATTTCCATGAACCGACGACCGATCCACGATCCGCGTGCCGCTGCCGAACGGGCCTTCAAGGCAGTGACTGCGCCAAAGCCAATGGAACTGCCGGCCAAGCCCACCACGCCGCCAGGCGTGAAAGAAGCGGTGTCGCTGCGCATCGACCGCGATGTGCTCGACTACTTTCAGGCCGACGGGCCAGGCTGGCAGGACCGCATCAACGCCGCGCTGCGCAAAATTGCCGGCAAGTAACCACGACGCTGGACGCCGCGGTGCGGGTACGCGACGTCACGACGATGTGTTGCGTTACGGCATTGCGGTCGGCCACGCGGAATTTTATTTTTTTGAATGGGGCGGTTACTAGGGGCATGGAGGCTCCGGTGGCAGCGGAACGCGCCTTCACATGCGGCACCGGCAAATATTACGTGACCGAGTGTTGCGGCACTTTCATCGTCCAGAAGCAGGGCTGGTTCGGCAGGTCGTTTGTCGGCTACGCCCGTGACGTCGCCGAGGCGATCGCGCGGATCGAAAGCGATGCGCATTGCTGGGTCATTCGCGCCGCCTAGCCCGCGGCGGCATGGTGCGCAGCCGCCTGAATTCAGCGCCCAGCGCCCGCCCGGTATGTCCTGAACCACGCGAACATTTTTGTTTCTACAACTCGGCTTGACTCCGCTCGGCTTATGTGTTCCTGTTTTGTTCGCAATCCGGCGCGGTCCGGGTTTGAGAACACGAGGCTGGGAAATCGGCATTTCCTGGCGGAGGGGAGATGAACAATGCGATCATTCTTGACGGCACTTTGCCTGACACTTTCGCTCGCGCCGGCGCTGGCGCAGACGGCAGCATCGCCAACCATCACGCCGGCCGACGCCAAGGCGCATGTCGGTCAGACCGCGGTCATCCATGCCTCGGTCAGCGCCGTACGGACCGGCCGCTCCGGCGTAACCTTCATCGACATGGATGGGCTTTATCCGGACAACAGCTTTGCCGCGGTCATCTTTGTCGACGATATCGGCAAATTTCCCGGCGTGAAGGCGCTCGAAGGCAAGACCGTGACGATCAGCGGACCGGTGCAACTTTATCAGGGCCGGCCGGAGATCGTGCTGAAATCCGCCGCACAACTTCAAGCCAGATAAGCGCGGCGCCCGGGCCGGCGCGAACGAGGCGGCCTCGCGCACGGCTTGGCCCGACGCGCCGGTCTACTATTCCGCGCTCGGCATGTGCATGTACATCGATTGCAGGCCCACCCGGCCCGGGCCGGTAAACCTGTTGACGATGAAATTCATGCCGCCAAAAAAGCCGCTGGTGAGACGGTCCACCACCGTCTCCATGCGCACCGCCGGATCCTTGTAGAGCCAGCCGCCCGGCTCGATATCAATGATCTCGCCCGGCGCCAGGATCTTCTCGAACACGTTGCCATAGCCGTGCAGCCACAGCACGCCATCGCCCTGGTGGCCGTGAAACTTGTCGATGAAAAAACCGCTGCCGCCGAACAGCATGTTGGCGACGCCGCGCACGCGTTCGAACGTGTAATCGACATTGCCGGTCGCGGCCAGGAACTGGTGTTCGCGCACATGCAGTTCGCTGCCGGCGGCAAGGTGAATCGGGACGATGTGGCCGGCGCCGTCGCGGCTGAATGCGATCATGCCGGGGCCGCTGGCCTCGGTGACGAAGACCTGCATCCCGGCCATCATGCGCTTGAGCGCGCCCTTCATCGGTTTGAGACCGATGCGCACCGTCGGGTGCTTCCACAACAGAATATGGTGCTCGAAATAGACCGGCATCCTCGAGACGTCGACGGTCAAAACCGGCACCAATTCGCCTTCGATTCGGTAGGTCACGCCGCCGAAGGCTTCCGCCTTCGCCGCTGTCGGCATCAGTTGCGGCAGGTCCTGCATGTATCCCCCTCGTCGTCAAAGAGCAGCCTCCATGGTGCGGCGGCACGCGGGGAAACGCAATGCAGCGCCCAAGCTGCCGGACGGTTAAGGATCGGCTGACGCAGAGCAAAAACTTTTCAAATCGAACAA